>ENA-OWNT01000080-OWNT01000080.1-seawater-metagenome-genome-assembly--contig:-NODE-80-length-299924-cov-6.013120_pt1 | contig 299924 bp, 257 predicted proteins | sample MGYA00238136_ERZ651165 | MGnify/ENA primary metagenome ERZ651165 (study PRJEB26861, sample SAMN08777766) | seawater metagenome | isolation source: coastal seawater | place: USA: Florida | collected... | reverse complement strand
ATCAATCTGGATAGCCCCTTCGGTACGGTCGGTCAGCAACCAGCGTTTACGACTTTCGAGGTGTGTTCCGGTGGCTTCAAAACGTGTTCCGGGGGTCTCTCCGGCAACGATGCGCTCTATCACGTTCGGGTCACTTCCTCTGGCAATAATCGTCGTCACCCCCGCACGGGTCGCAATCTGTGCCGCCTGTAACTTCGTCACCATGCCACCCGTCCCCACTGATGACCCTGCTCCCCCGGCAAGTTCAAAAGTATCGGTGTCGATGCGCTCTATCACGTCGATTTTTTGTGCATCGGCAAATTTACGGGGGTCGGCAGTGAACAAGCCAGGTTGGTCAGTTAGTAAAATCAGCATGTCGGCATCAATCACACTCGCAACCAGTGCTGACAGATTATCATTATCACCAACGCGGATTTCCTCTGTGGCAATGGTGTCATTCTCGTTTATGATAGGAATAATCCGATGCTCAATCAACGTCAACAGCGTATCACGGGCGTTCAAATAACGTCCCCGGCGACTGAGATCATCACGGGTAAGCAAGACCTGCCCGACGATAATCTGGAAAATATCGAAGAGGTCACTATAGATTCGCATCAAGCGACTCTGCCCGATAGAACTCAACATCTGTTTGGCAGGCACAGAACGCGACAAATCAGGAAAATCGAGATGTTCACGCCCGGCAGCCTGTGCGCCCGACGAAACGAGGATGACTTCATGTCCCTGCTGATGCAAATGGGCAAGCTGTTGAACAATCTCCAGCATCCGTTCACGATGCAATTGTGTTGTTCCATTCGTTAATGTGCTCGTTCCGAGTTTGACGATGATACGTTGTGATAGCATAATAGAGTTCAGGTATCCATTTGATTTAATCCGCGATGATTATAGTAGTCGCGTGGCTATGGCACAATAGAGGCTGACACCGTCAAAGGCGAGGATAATGGCGCAAAATAGGCAACCCACCAGACCAACCTGTTTCATTGAATTTCGAGTACATGACCCTGACCGTTACGATTTACTGGAACGCTTCTTCATTCCAATGCGCGATTATACTCAAACATTAGCAATGATAAACCAGCCATCTGCTGCGGATGATGTGACGGCAGCCGGACGGGGAAGGTTACTAGCATTTGAAGAAACACAGGAAAGTGTGCGTGTTGGTGGTCAGGAAGAGACCAGGGCACGCAAACAATTCGCTAAACCGGAAGAATGGTTGCTGGCACTGCGTCCACAGGATTTAGAAATGCTGAAAATGCCCTCGCACCGTGATGCAATAATAACGATGCGTGACTGGCAAGGATTATCACGGCGTGAACGTCGCAAAGCTATCAAATCAGCAGAAAACAAACGTGAATTACGGGGCTTAGCCGATTTTATCGATATGCTGAAATACTGGCAGGACATCGAATTTGAACTGGTCGCACTTGACCGCACAGACCCTGATAAAGCACGGATTCGCTACCTGGCTTTTGATTATCCTTATAAAGGCAAGCCAGCACTCGAAGAATTACTGATGTTTTTTGGCTTCTTGAGTATCCTCAAAGAGAGTTGTTAAGAAAACTGGCATGACAGATTGTCGTGCCTCTCCCATTTTGCCCCTTATAGACAAACATATTATTTCGGAAATTTACATGCTCACACACGAAGAACGATTAGCACGCGCACGCCTCTCTCTGGAAGGTTTATCTGTTGGAGACTCTCTCGGCGGATTCTTAGAGGGCAGCAATCGAGCAGAGACAAATATCATCGTGGCAAATCGTCAGCCACCGGATATTGAATGGCGATACACTGACGATACCAACATGGCACTCTCAATCTATGCGATTCTGATGCAATTTCAAAAAATTGAGCAGGATCAACTCGCACAAAGTTATGCTGACCGATATGACAGAGGGCGTGGTTATGGACCCGGCGCGCGACGTATGTTGAGTCGCATTCGTAATGGTGAAGATTTCCGCGATTTCAATACAAAAATGTATAACGGCGGCTCTTATGGAAATGGGGGCGCTATGCGGGTTGCACCTGTCGGGGCATATTTTGCCGATGACATAGATGCCGTGATTGAAAATGCGAAATTGTCCTGTGAAATTACTCACGCTCACCCCGAAGGTATCGCAGGAGCTATTGCTGTCGCTGTTGCCGCCGCTATAGCAAACAATCTCAACGGACAGGAAAAACCAACCCGTGCTGAGTTCATTGAGCAAATACTGCCTCATGTTCCCGAAGGCGACGTAAAATCAGGTATCAGACGGACACGAGACATTAAAAGCACAACAATTTCGCATGTTACTGGCATGATTGGTAACGGGTCTAAAATCAGTGCTCAGGATAGTGTGCCTTTTGTTTTATTCTGTGCGGGTGAATGGCTGGATGATTATGAAGAAGCGATCTGGCAAACCATGTCCGGCGGCGGTGATGCCGATACCAATTGTGCGATGGTCGGCGGGATAGTCGCTTGCTTTGTCGGACAGGATGGCATTCCTCAAAAGTGGATTGCTCAACGTGAAAAATTACCCCAGTGGATAGATTAGCAAAATGTCAACACATGAAGAACGATTAGCACGCGCACGCCTCTCTCTGGAAGGATTATCTGTCGGGGATTCACTCGGTGGATTTTTTGAATTCGGTAGAACCGAATTACAGGAATATTGGCGAAACACAAGAGCTCTTCCAAATGGCGAATGGCGTTTCACAGATGACACCAATATGGCACTCTCAATCTATGCGATTCTGAGAAAACATCACGGCATAGACCAGAATGCTCTGGCAAACCATTTTGCAAAACATTTTGATAGAACACGCGGATATGGATTAGGGGCAAGAAAACTCCTGATGCGCTTACAAATCGGTGCAGACTGGCGCCAGGTAGCCCCTTATATTTTCAGTGGCGGTTCATATGGAAATGGCGGTGCGATGCGGGTTGCCCCACTCGGTGCTTACTTCGCCGATGACATAGATAGTTTAGTCGAAAATGCTAAACTATCCGCAGAAATTACCCATGCTCATCCCGAAGGTATCGCCGGAGCAATTGCTGTAGCTGTTGCAACGTCTATCGCAGTAAATGCAACTGAAAAGATAGATTATCATGATTTTATAGATGGTGTTCTGGAGCATGTTCCTGATAGCCTCGTCAGAACTAATATTGCAAAAGGACACGATGTGCCACCTGAAACTGAAATCTGGACTGGTGTTGTAGCAGTTTTGCAAAATGGCAGTGGTGTTTCTGCACAGGATACTGTTCCCTTAGTTATATGGGTTGCGGCAACCTGCCTTGATGATTTTGAATCTGCTATGTGGAAATTGATTGATGCACGGGGAGATGTGGATACAACCTGTGCGATGGTCGGCGGGATAATCGCTTGTTTCGTCGGACAGGATGGCATTCCTCAAAAGTGGATTGCACAGCGTGAAAAATTGCCTCAGTGGGCATTTGAAGATTAAAGCAAAACGGGCACATCAGTGATGTACCCGTTGCGATTGACTGTATTAGCCGCCGATTTCGAGTTTTGCCATTTCAAATTCGAGGTTGTAAAGGTTGATTGTTGCCCAGGGTTCGACTAAACCGAGGTCGATTGCGGTTTCAAAATCTGATTGTGCCAGTGCATGTTCACCCATTGCCTGATAAACGAGTCCGCGATTGTTGTAAGCGTAAGCCAGTTCTTCGTCGAGTTCGATAGCTGTGTTCAGGTTAGAAAGTGATAGTTCTAAATTACCGAGGCGATAATTTGCCCAACCGCGTGCATTATAAGCGTAAGCACTATCCGGGCGAATCTCGATAGCTGTGGTCATATCAGCAATCGCGAGTTCAATACGGTTGGTGCTGCAATAAACCATCGCACGCAGCATGAGCAGTTCATAGCTATCAGCGTCAAGGCTCAGACCACAATTGGCGCTAACAAGTGCTGCATCAAAATCACCATTATCAGCCTGTTCACGTCCGATTGTCAGGTAATCTTGAGATGGGTCACAGGTATCACTGGCGAAAACTGGAAAAGCGAATGTTGCGGCAATCATTGCGATAAGTGTCAGTACAAGTGTTGCTTTTTTCATGGGATTGTCTCCTAAACTGTGTTGTTTGTTTAATCTGTAACCAGTCTAGGACACAATCAAATTTGAAAATTGACGCCCAGCATATGCCATCTCGATGCAGTCTCTACGGATTGTCTATCGTAACCTGCGCTCTACCCTGCCACTGCCCTACGTAGCTTGAAATTCAGTCTTCCCGTGCTGATTCAACCGCATTAACGAGGATTCTGGCACGGGAACGTAATTTTGAATCTGTCCAGGTGGCATCCCCTGTGAGCCAGCCTGCCATACCAGCAGCAATTGCCCCGGATTGAATGAATTCACGTGCATTTTCATCATTCATACCACCGTTGCACATAAATTTCATGTGACCGAGGGGTCCGAACATCGCCTTGAAATACGTAATGCCGAGTGCGCCTATCGGGAAAAGTTTGAGTAATTTGACACCCATATCCCATGCTGCAACGGCTTCCGAGGGTGTTGTGACGCCTGGTGCCATCAAAACATCCTGCTCGACAATATATTGAACAACATCTGGCTGAAAAGCAGGCGATACTACAAAATCTGCCCCTGCACCCAGCACACGTTTTGCTGTTTCGACATCAAGGACTGTTCCCATACCCACACAGGCATCATCTCCAAATTCAGCTTTGACAGCCTGCATCGCAGCAATCGGTTCAACCGAGTTCATCGTTAACTCAAAACAGTTGATACCTTCTTCTAACAAAATGCCACAGGATTTCACCGCAATATCGGGAACAAATGCCCCGCGAAATCCAGCGACAATACCACTTGTTTCTACTAAATCATAAGCCTGCTGTGCTGTCATAGTCATTCTATGAAACTTTCTATACGTCCGGTCAACAATTCAATCAAAAATATACCGTCCGACATTCAAAATTGCTATGTGAATAGAACCAATACCTCAAATCCGGTTCTGATACGTACAGAAAACGAAGCTTCCGTAGTGATACTGATTGCATGTTCGAAATAAATCGTAATAATTAATTTTAATAACGCAATCACAATTTATATTGTGGTTTCGCAACATCTGCCTCATTAAACCCTTTAATATGCAAAAAACCTGTAAAATTGCAGTGACGCGATGTTACTACGACCAGGAAATTCTCGTAGAAGCAGATGTTACAAACTCGAATAAGAATATATGGGGACAGTCTCAATGACACAAGAAATTGTTGTACACGCAAAAGACCTGAAAAAGGAATTTATGTCCGGTGAGGTTCAGGTTCAGGCGCTACGTGGTATCTCACTGGAAATTAGACGCGGTGAGTTTGTCGGGATTATCGGACCCTCCGGCAGTGGTAAATCGACACTGATGGGTCTTATCGGTGGATTGGATACTCCGAGCAGCGGCACTATCGCCATTGACGGAGTTGATATTTCTGCGATGAATGAACGTCCACTAACCAGTATCCGCAATGAAAAAATCGGTTTTGTGTTCCAGAGTTTCAATCTGATTCCAACACTCACAGCACTCGAAAACGTTGCACTCCCGATTCAATTTTCAAAAAATAAACAATTTAACCCGACTCAACGGGCAAAAGAATTGTTAACTCTCTTCGGTCTCGGCGACCGCATGGATCATCGTCCAACCCAGTTATCCGGTGGTCAGCAACAGCGCGTGGCGATTGCACGGGCACTTTCTAACAATCCCCCCTTACTGCTCGGGGATGAACCGACTGGCAATCTCGACACCAAATCCAGTGATGTTGTGATGAATGCACTGCGCGAAGTTCAGGCAACGATGAACACAACTGTCGTTCTGGTGACACATGATATGGACATCGCCTCACAGGTAGACCGTTTGATTACACTGGTTGATGGCGAAATCGCGACAGATGATCCGCGTTCAACCGCCCAGCGTCAGGCAGTTGCTGCCCTGCGTGAAAAACGTGCCACCGGCGAATTACGTGCGATAGAAGGGTAAGGTCAATGTTTAGTCAACTCAAATTTTATCTGAGTCATTCATTCAATGACCTCAGAGTCAACAAACGTTTAACTTTCTTCGCCCTCTTGAGTATTGCTGCGGGCGTTGCGGCGATTGTCAGTTTGCAAACACTCTCGCTAATGATTGGTGATACTCTGGAACAAAATCTCCAGGAAACCAATCGCGGGGATGTCAGTGCAAACATTAGCGACCCGTCCGAAGAGGAAGAAGAACTTTACGCACAATTTGTCGAATCCGGGATGCTAGCAACCGAAGAAGTCAGTTTTTTCGGGCAAACAGGCACAGTATACTCGATGGCACCGGAAGGTATTAATACCCTGCAAGCATGGGTTGATGAAAGTGACTTCGCCGGAGAGGTTGAATTTACCTATCTTGCACCTGTTTCCAGCGAATTTGATGTGTTGATTGGCTCGGGTTCAGGGACAACAATCACAGTTCAGGAAACAGGCGATCAAGCACCTCAGTTGAGTTCATACTTTGTTGACCCGGCTGTATATCCATATTACGGTGAAATCACAACAGTTGATGGTCAACTCTTAGCCGATGTATTGCAAGCACCGACAGACATTGTTATTGGTGATAATGTCGCCGAGGTGATTGATGTTGCTGTTGGCGACCAGGTCTTGATTAATGGTGCAAGTGAAGCCTTCACAGTACGGGGTATTGTTGCGATTGAAGAGGCAGTGCAAAATCCACTGGCAGATATTTTCGCCGGATTATTCGGCTTCTACATTGCGCCGCGTGAAGCAGCAAGTCTGTTTGAATCAGTTGAACCACGCCTTGATAATTTCTACTTCAAGCTGAATGACCCATCACGGGCACAGGAATTTGAAGATGCCCTGAGCGAAGAATTTGGGTTTTTCAGCACAACATCGACAGAAGACCTGCGCGAAACCAATGAAGCGCTCGTTGAACAAATTTCACAGTTATCGACAGTCATGGGTTTGATTTCACTGCTGATTGGTAGTATCGGCATTATCAATACCATGCAGGTGATTGTGCGTCGTCGTATGCTGGAAGTAGCTGTGCTGAAAACGATCGGGATGCAGGGTAATCAAATTACAGTCCTCTTCCTGACTGAAGCATTCTTGCTGGGCATTTTCGGTAGTCTGGTTGGTATCTTACTCGGATGGGCTGGTACGTTCGCAATCAAAGGCGCTGCCGAAGCAATCTTCACGACCACCTTGAGTTTTAGAATTGCCCCTGCTCCGGCAATCAATGGTTTTGTCGTCGGTGTGATTGTGGCAACAGTATTCGGTTTCCTGCCGACACTTGCCGCCGCACAGGTTCGTCCCGGTATTGTCATTCGTCCGCAGGAAGGCGTTGCACCGCGTGCCGGACGCTTACAGACACTTGCTGTAATCGCTCTGATTATTGTGGTGATTTCGCTGATTGCTCAGACGATTTTAGGCGGCACATTCCTGACAGCATTACAAATTGTCGGTGGCGCATTCTTAGCAGCAGGCATACTCTACGTGATTTTGTGGGTCATCATATGGGTTGTAGGACGGGTTTTCCCTTCATTCGGTATGGTTGATCTGAAAGTTTCTTTGCGCCAGATGCTTGCAGCCAAAGGGCGTGGTGCGAGTACCCTGCTGGCACTGGTCGTGGGCGTATTCTCACTCAGTACGATTACCCTGTTTGCCGATGCCATCAACAATGTGTTAACTGAAGTCCTTGAAGGCAGTGGCGGTAATGTCTTGATCTCTGTTCAGAGTGAAAGCCAGCTTGCAGAAGTCGAAGCACTTTTGGCTGGCATGGATGGTGTCAACAGTTACACAGTAGCACTCGGCTACCAGATGGAACTGGTCGAGTGGGAAGATAGTGAAGGCAATATCTATACTGCCGAAAGTTTGCCAGAGTATGTTGAAAGTTTGGACATCAACTTCCCTCCAGCATTTGGTATACCCGAAGAAGACCTGGATGAGTGGGAGGAAGAGAAAAGCGAAATCCAACAGGAGATTATTGGTTCATCCTTCATCAATGTCGCTGTTGAAGCACTGGAAATCACAGAAGAAGGTGATGCGACTATGCTTATCGGGCGTGACCTGCGTCCAGAAGATGAAAATGCAGAAGTGCCGCTCATCGTCTATGCAGAAGACCCGATTATCATTGAACTCGGGTTGTCTGAGGGAGACCGCGTAACCTATAACGTTGTTAGTCAGGGGGCATTCGGGCTATCAAGCAGTGAAGAAGTCACCTTTGAAGTTGCAGGTATCGCAGCCTCATCTGTCAGTCTGTCTTTCAATAGTGGCACGTATATACCGGCATCTGCTATCCCTGAGAGTGCAAGTCCGGCATCTATCTCTGTATTTGCTGATGTCACCGATGAACAATTGCCGATGCTGCGACGTGAACTGGCTGAAATTCCGGGCACATTTGCTATCGAAACAGCAATCTTCACCCGCTTGATTACCAGTCTGCTTGGCACATTTACTGCCTTCCCATCACTGGTAGCAGCACTCGGTTTGATTGTTGGTGGCGTGGTAATCGCGAACTCGGTTGCGCTGGCAACGATGGAACGCCGCAACGAAATCGCCGTGATGAAAGCCGTTGGACTGCAACGCGAACGGGTACTCGGTATGATCCTGCTCGAAAATGGCATCCTCGGATTCATCGGTGGATTAATCGGGGTTGGCATCGGTCTGGTCGCGGTTATCATCTTCGCGCAGAGCGCAGGTGTGCCTCTGGATGCCGTCCCCTGGTTACGGGCATTCGGTCTGATGATGCTCTGTGTGGGCGTTGCAATTTTCGCAGCGATTACCAGTGCATGGTCAGCATCCGGCGAAAAACCATTGACTGTCCTGCGTTACGAATAATCAGCATAAAAAGGGTACAGTCCGCATGATTGTGCCCTTCTGCAAAGACAGGTTTAACATTCCTGTGCTAAGGTAATCAAAAACACAAATGATGGAAAGGATGCACATCTATGAGTCTGATTGGCAATATTATCTGGTTGATTTTCGGGGGCTTACTTGCGGGATTGGGCTGGATTATCGGGGGTCTGGGTTTATGTCTGACAATCATCGGCATTCCCTGGGGCATAAAATCTATCCAGTTCGGATTTCAGGTGATGACACCTTTTGGTAAAGAACCGGTTCAAACACGGAGTGGCGGTGGTTGCATTGCGATGGTGATGAATATTGTGTGGCTGTTACTCTTTGGTTGGGAACTGGCACTTGTGCATATTTTCTTCGGCATTGTACTGGCAATTACCATTATCGGGATTCCATTTGCACGTCAGCATTTCAAGCTCGTTCCGATTGCATTATTGCCATTCAGCTATAAACTTTCCAGCTAACATCAGCTACATTTTAAGCAAAAAGCCCGCCATAATCTATGACGGGCTTTTGTTATGCTCCAATGTGATTAAGATTATCCCAGAATCAACAGGGTATCTACATTGTTTGTTTCGTCGTCTTCTGCAACGACATCACCGGAATCAACGGTTGCTGTCATCTCGCAGTCAGGATCGTAGCACCATGCTGCAACAGGACCGAGTTCAACAGAACCATCATAGGTCGCACCTGCTGCGAGACCCGGTACGTTGACTGTCTCATTACCCATCGGCGCACCATCAATCAGCACATCAAATGCACCAACGTCTGTGTTACCGGCATTGGTCACAGTGAAATTGATCGTGAGTGTGCATACAACGACCTGATCAACGGTCTCACAACCACCCTGTCCTGAACCGTCTGTAATCTCAATTGTGAGGTCAGTTACTTCAGGTTCTTCTGTAACTTCTGGCGTTACTTCCGGTGTAGGTGTCTCTGTAACTTCCGGTGTAACTTCTGGCGTTACGTCCGGTGTCACATCAGGTGTCATATCGGGCGTTACATCCGGGGTTGCTTCTGGATCGATGGTTGCTTCGGGATCAGGGGTTGTTTCTGGATCGGTTTCAAGAGGACAACCATCAGCATCAACGCCGAATCCATATTCATTTGCACGCCAGGGGCATTCATCATCACGATCATATACGCCATCCCAGTCCGCATCATAGTAAGGGCATCCGGTCTCATCGACACCTAAGCCACCTTCATTGCCGCGCCAGGGACAGGCATCATCACGATCGTAGAATCCATCCCAATCTGTATCATAGTAGGGGCAGCCTGTTTCATCTGTGCCTAAGCCGCCTTCGTTGCCGCGCCAGGGACAGGCATCTTCATCATCAGGGAAGCCGTCGCCGTCAGCATCGCGAACACCGTCAAAGCTACCGAAGGGATCTTCTGTGGCTTCCGGTGTCACTTCGGGTGTAGCTTCCGGTACATCCGTTTGTTCGGGACCGGGGTTGTCACCACCGGGGTTATCCGACGGATTATCACCAGGTGCATCTGTGGCAGGAGCAGAGGTTAATGGACAGCCATCAGCACCGATACCAAATCCGTATTCATCACCACGATTGACACAGGCATCATTACGGTTATAAACGCCATCCCAATCATTATCATAATATGGACAGCCACTTTCATCTGTGCCCAGACCACCTTCGTTACCGCGATTCGGACAGGCATCGCTGCTGTCGGGAATTCCATCTCCATCACGATCTGACTGTGCGAAGGCTGCTGCACTTGATACAGCGATCATCACAGCCACCAGGATTTTAAGCCAGTGGGCTTTTAGAAATCTTGCAATTTGCATGTAAAGATCCTCCCAAATATATTGCGTACTAATTCCCTTCTGAGTTAATGTATTTGCATGGGGTGTGGCATCGTTGAGTTGCACAATAGAATAATATTAGATTCCATGAGTACTTGCTGAGAAAATCACTCACAGACAATTCTAATTGATGTGCCTGTCGTCTCTGATTTCCAGTGCTGGATAAGTACACAAAGGAACTATATTAGAACCTCAATCATATTGTGTATTAATATCATGTGGAGTCGAATATTCATTATTCTACCACCCTCATCGCGTTACATTATTCTCAGGGTATTATAAATTTGTAATTCTGACCACCGTAACTGGCATAAGGTTTCCGAAAGGTTTATTGTAACACATGTGGAAACTCAATTCTTAAACAAAAAAAGAGCCTTCCGATTAAGGAAAGCTCCTGAATTGTGAAAAACTTGTGGTCAAAGCCGTTTATCGGCTGAACTGGAATACCGGGCTTGTATCGGTGCCTGTTTCTTCCAATATAACTTCACCATCTACTTCGACAGTTAATGTCCATTCACCGGGTGGTATACCACAGGGGCTAAACAATCTTACCTGGGTTGAGTAATTACCCGATGGTGCGGTATCCGGCTGCCAGCTAATGATTTCGACATATTCGGTCTGTGCAACGATCGCACAATTCGCATTTTCATCCATGTTCAACTCACCCCCTGTATCGGAGACGAGGTTGAGTTTAGAAATTGTTTCGCCGCCTGGCTCGGTCACACGCAAATCATAATCGTTAGGTGTTGTCCAGCTCAAGGTTACTATGACCTCGCCTGGAAGTTCTATTTCATCAGTCTCGCCATCACAATCATCATCTATGCCGTTGTCCGGGATTTCTGAGCGACCGGGATAGACTTCGGGATTTTCAGGCTCACAGTCATCAACGTTTGCACTGCCATCACCATCAATATCACTATCACAGGCGTCACCGAATTCATCATTATCAAAGTTTTCCTGATTCGGATTCGGGGTATTCGGACAGTTGTCTGTTTCGTCTGCTACGCCATCGTCGTCGCTATCTATCAGGTCATCACAGGCATCACCAACACCATCTCCATCCACATCAATCTGATCGGCATTTGGCGTATCAGGGCAATTATCCGTTTCGTCTGCTACACCGTCATTATCACGGTCATTGAAGTCGTCACAGGCATCACCGATTCCGTCATTGTCTATATCTTCTTGATTTGGATTCGGCGTATTCGGACAGTTGTCTGTTTCGTCTGCTATACCATCATCGTCGCTATCTATCAGATCATCACAGGCATCACCAATTCCATCGCCATCCACATCAATCTGATCGGCATTTGGCGTATCAGGGCAATTATCCGTTTCGTCTGCTACACCGTCGTTATCACGATCATTGAAGTCGTCACAGGCATCACCGATTCCGTCATTGTCTATATCTTCTTGATTTGGATTCGGTGTTAACGGACAGTTATCTGTTTCGTCCGCGATACCGTCATTGTCGCTATCCAGCAAATCATCGCAGGCATCACCGATTCCGTCACCATCTGTGTCAGTCTGATCAGCATTCGGCGTATCCGGGCAGTTATCCTCACTATCGACGACACCATCTTCATCGCGATCAACAAAATCATCACAGGCGTCACCGATTCCATCATTATCAGCGTCTACCTGGTCAGCATTCGGCGTATCAGGGCAATTATCTGTTTCATCTGCTACACCGTCATTATCACGGTCATTGAAGTCATCACAGGCATCACCGATTCCATCAGCGTCGATGTCTTCTTGATTCGGGTTCGGCGTATTCGGACAGTTATCTTCACCATCCAGGATACCGTCACTATCACTATCATTCGAGTCGTCACAGGCATCACCGATTCCGTCGCCATCACTATCTATCTGATCAGCATTTGGTGTTGCCGGACAATTATCCTCGCTATCAGCTATTCCATCAGCGTCACTGTCTATCAGGTCGTCACAGGCATCACCAATTCCATCGTCATCTACATCAATCTGATCTGGATTGGGTGTTAATGGACAGTTGTCTTCGCTATCAATGATACCGTCTTCGTCAGTGTCCACGATTGTATCTTCGTCACAGACGTCACCAATCCTGTCTCTGTCTTCATCAGCCTGATCAGGGTTATAGATTAACGGACAATTATCGCCTATATCTGGAATACCATCGACATCGGTATCAATAGCTTCACCACAACCGTCTCTTGTGCAGGGACACCCATCTGTGCCGACGCCATAACCATATTCATCTGCCCTGGAGGGACAGCTATCGTAGCGATCATAGTATCCATCCCAGTCAGCGTCATAATATGGACAACCGATAGGATCAACCCCGAGACCGCCTTCATTGCCCTTCCAGGGACAACCATCATCGCGGTCATAGAAACCATCGCCATCTGTATCATAATATGGACAGCCAGTAGAGTCTGTACCTAAGCCACCTTCATTCCCCTGCCAGGGACAGGCATCAACAGCATCGGGAAAACTATCCCCATCTGTATCAGGAGCGGCTTCTAATGTCAAAATTTGGGAAGCATCGTCGTTATTCTCATCCGATGAAACACTATTAGACGACTGTGCATCGCCTTCACGGGTTGTTGTATCAACATTCGTGTTTGATTGTGTGTCATCATTGGAATCATGAGAGTCTCTCGAATTATGAGAGTCATTGGATGTTTCCGGGTTGTTGCTCTGATTCCCGGATTCTTCTGTGCTTGCCGGTATTTCTGTTTCTGATGGTGCATCCGGCTCAGATGGCGCACTCGATTCAGAAGTTAACGGACAACCATCACCACCGATACCGTATCCGTATTCATTACCGCGCCAGGGACAGGCATCATTACGATCATAAACACCATCCCAATCCGCGTCGTAGTATGGACACCCATTTTCATCGACGCCCAGTCCACCTTCATTCCCCTGTGATACACAGGCATCAGATGAATCAGGGAAACCATCACCATCCGTATCTGGCTGTGCTAGCACAACAATTGCAGTTATCGCAATGGCTATGATTATGAGCAGTCGGGTGAGTCGCCTCAGTCTGCCGTTCTTGATAACCATGTATCTTCCTCAATATCAGACCCGATTGAAACATACCCCGCAGGTCTTGATAACCTTCTATTTTCTATCCGAACAATAATTAACTTATGGTAACAAACATTACAAATAAAGCAACAATCATCGTTAATCTTGGTAGGTTGGCGCATCCCTCGCTAATATAACGATACGTCTTAAAACCTTGCAAGGACATAAAAAATAGCACAAATTCGAGGTGTTCACCCCTTAAAACCTTGCACCACATTACAGAAATAACTCAAATATTTAGAAATACCAACGAACCCTTTCAAAAGTTAGATTTTTCCAACGTTAGCGTTTACAAAATTTTTACAAATCAGAAAGGGTAATTATTAAATCACATTACAACCGCATTTGTTACATAGCCAAACTATTTTCGAACAATATCAAGACTTTTTTGTAATTAACGGTTATATAATGAAATTGTTGTACGGGAAGCAGGAATAACATCCACCAGAACGTCATAAAAATCACTATTCCTGCATATCTCTTTCTATTTCCAATTATGTACCTGCGGGGGAAAAATGGCTGTCAGTGAATTTAGCGATGTATTCGTCTCATATCGTCGTAAAAATGTTGATTTTACCAAAGAAGTGGTCGAGGCATTACGCAAACAGGATAAAGAAGTCTGGGTCGATTGGGAAGATATTCCACCCGGTTCGGTCGGTTTTACAGACGATATTCAAAAGGGGATTGAGGGTGCAGATACTTTCATCTGTATCCTATCACCCGATTACATGGAGTCGGAATACTGCATTATGGAGCTTGACCATGCCATCGCCATGAACAAGAAGCTGATTCCGATTGTCCACAAGAAATTTGATGACTACCCTGTCCCATCGGGTATCGGTCATATCAACTGGATTTACTTTACCCCACACGCCGGACAGGAAAATACCTTTGAGGAATCATTCCCGAAGGTGATGGATGCAATGGACACCGACCTTGAGCATGTCCGCTATCACAAACGGTTGCTGATTCGTGCTCTGGAATGGCAGAGCAATAACCGTGAAAGTGGTTTCCTGCTCATGGGGACGGAATTAGAAGAAGCATCTCGCTGGCTCATCGAGGGGGCTAATAAAGAGCCGCATCCTACAGAATTACAGATGGAATACGTCGAGTCAGGTCATGAATTTACCGAACGGCGCCAACGAATGATTCTGACAGGCGTTTCGATTGCGCTGGTGGTTTCTGTGATACTGACAATCTTATCAGGGATTTTCTATTTCCAGGCTGAAACCGCACGCTACATCACGAATGTCCGCTTACTCGCCAGTCGTCTCCCTGCAATTTCAGCAAATGATCCCTTTGTTGCGCGCAGTATTGCAGAGGGAATGCTTGAATTGGATAATATCCCGCTCGTAGCCGAAGCTGCTGCCCAGGACAATGTCCTCAACAGCGCCGCAGTCAGACTATTTAGCGGGCACGACGATATTGTATCTGATATTGAGTTTGTCAATGGAGATGCCCGATTTGTCACAGCATCCGGTGACGGTACATTACGCCTGTGGGAGAGCGCTACAAACGAGACCCTGCAAATCTTCGAAGGTGGCTATGATGCGGGAGTTGGCGTGCGTAGTGTCGCTATTTTCCCCGATGGAACACGGATGTTATCCGGTGGCACAGATGGCAAAATCGTAGAATGGGATATTGCAACAGGTGAGATTTTGTCTGAATTCACGGAACATAGTGCAGATGTATACTCTATTAAAATTTTGACAGACGGTATCAGTGTGATTTCAGGTGATACAGATGGCAACCTGTATCTGTGGAATATTGAATCCAGAACAATTGGACAAACATTTACCGGACATGATGGTGGGATTCTCGATATTGCTGTCAATAACGAAGCCTCTCTTATGGTAACAGGCATGAATGATGGTCTGGTACTGGTGTGGGATATTGAATCCGGTGAAATTATCCGGCGCTTGCGTCGTCATACAGGCGAGGTCTATGGTGTTGATATCAATGATGATGCAACACTGATAGCCAGTAGTTCAGCCGATAACAATATCTATCTGTGGGACATTAGCAGTGAGGAAACTACTGTTGAACGTTTTGTCGGTCATGTGGATGAAGTCTGGGACGTTGCTTTCACACATGCAGAAAATCATCTTATCTCTATATCCGGGGATAGAACCGTTCGCATCTGGGATTTTGACAATCCGACTGTCCCGAGAATCCTGACCGGGCATTCAGGCTGGGGCAATACACTATCTATTGCAGAGGGCGATGTAATGCTGGTCACAGGGGCAGATGATAACGCCGCAATTTTGTGGGATTTTCAGCGCTCATCGATGATTGCGGAATATCATCCTGATGGTAGCCGGGTTCTGTCGATCACACTTTCCCCTGATGAAAGCATCGTTGCCACCGGATCGGTCAGTGGACGAATAACCTTTATCAATACAGGCACAGGTGAGCAATCTGACCCCTTGCAGGAGAGCGAATCACGTGCCGAAGCAGTTGTATTCTCGCCGGATGGTCAGTTCCTATTTTCGGGACATTGTAAAAACCCTGATGAATTCCCCTGTACGGTCGGGGAAGTACTGCGCTGGGATGTTGAAACTCAAACTGTCATTGAGCGTATGGATATTCATTCGGGCTTGTTGACGGATATGGATGCAGGGTCAAATGAAGCATTTGGAGATTTTATCGTTTCCAGTGCGACAGAAAATACGGCGATCATCTGGAGCGTTGAAACAGGTGAAGAAATCGGTCGATTTGAAGGACATACCGATGCAATTGATGGTCTGGAAGTCTCGCCTGATGGCACACAATTACTGACAGCCAGTCGTGATGGTCTGGTGATTCTATGGTCAATTAGCGATCAGCGTATCATTCAACAATTTGAAGGACACCGTGATTGGGTGAGTGATGTTGCCTGGTTTGCTGATGGTCGCCATGCCATGTCTACTAGCTGGGATGGCACACTCATTTATTGGGATACTCAGGCTGAAAATTCTGACGATGCTCTCCTGCGCGTGTTTGAGGGGCATCAAGGAGGCGTAATGGAAGTCGCTATCCCTGAAAACGGAGAAACTGTGCTTTCCGGCGCACGGGATGGGGTTGTCTTACTCTGGGATGTCGCGACAGGTGAGCCGATTCGTGTTTTGAACGGTCATGGGGATGATGTGGTTGGATTAGAATGGGTTGATAATGATGTCCGTGCCTATAGCAGTTCTTATGATGGTACGGTGCGTTACTGGCACGTATTCCTCAGCGACAGTGAAACAGCAGATGAAGCGACCAATAGTGTTGTACATGTTGACATCTGTGAAGGATTGGTTCAGGGTGAGTCAATCGCGCAGCAATACAATGTGCCACAACTATGCGGTAGCTATTTTGAGCGTTTCATGGCGCGTTTTAACGGCTAAACTATCGGGCATGGCATCCTGTCATGCCCTCCTCTATTGGATACTGCTGATTGTGCTATTTTGCGTTATGATTCTGTGCGATGCGATTGTATTTTTGAAAAATGGAAAAGACTATTCATGGCACAGCACGCTATCCACGATGTCGTACACGATTTATCCGGCGCACTCGGCGAAGAACAGATCAAATTCGACCGCATGACCCGCCTGCTCTACAGCACAGATGCCAGCAATTATCAGATAACCCCGATTGGTGTCACTTTCCCGCGTCATGTCGATGATGTGGTTGCGATTCACGAAATTGCTGCACAATACAATTTGCCCTTGTTGCCGCGTGGAGGGGGTAGCAGTCTCGCCGGACAAACAGTCAATGAAGCGATTGTCATGGATTTTAGTCGCTATTTACGGCGCGTTCGCAGTGTCAATGCAGAAGAACAAACTGTGCTCGTAGAATCCGGTATGGTTCTGGGTCAACTCAATCGACAGATGCAACCATTAGGCTTGATGTTCGGACCCGACCCCGCCAGTGTTGACCGTGCGACAATCGGTGGCTGTGTCGGAAACAATGCCAGTGGCTCTCATAGTATCGTTTACGGAATGACTGCCGACCATATTTCACGTTTAGAAGTCGTTCTCGCATCCGGTGAAAAAATCTGGCTGGATGCAAATACAGAATCCCTGAATAGTATCCGTTCCCTTGTCGGCAATCTGGCAAGCGAACATGCCGGTGACATCAAATCTTATTTTCCGAAAACCTTCCGCACGGTTGCAGGATATGCACTCAACAAAATTAATCCGGCAGATGTTAATTTGAACTGGCTCTTTGCAGGGTCAGAAGGCACTTTAGGGACAATCACGGCTGCTGAGCTCAAACTGGTTAAGTATCACACAGCATCAGAACGTCGTCTGGCGATGGTGCATTTCGACACCCTCAGAGCATCCCTCGAAGCAACACCGCGCATCTTAGAATTGAATCCCTCGGCAATCGAATTAATGGATGCTTTTTTGCTGGATAAAACCCGCCAGAATAGTGAATACTCGCGCTATATGGATTTCGTTGATGGCTACCCGGCTGCAATTCTGGTGGTCGAATTTTATGGCGAAGATAGCAAAGAATTGTCTAGCAAAATTGATAATCTGCGTGATCTTCTCCAGAGACGGGGTCACAATGGCAGCATCACGATTGCAAGTACGACTCAGCAACAGGCAAATGTCTGGAAAGTGCGTAAAGCAGGATTGGGCTTGCTCTTGAGTGAGCGCGGGGACGCCAAACCAATTGCCTTTGTTGAAGATGCGGCTGTGCCTGTCGAACAATTAGCCGATTATATTGCCGATGTCGAAGAAGTGGTTAAACGTGCCGGAACAAGATTCGCTGTCTATGCTCATGCCAGCGCGGGATGTTTACATGTTCGACCTCTGATTAACCTGAAAACACATGAGGGGCGCAGGCAATATCGAGAAATCTCGGATGCCCTGACCGATGCTGCTGTCAAATATGGCGGGACTGTCACCGGAGAGCATGGTCAGGGGATTGCACGTGGCGAATTTACCGAAAAATTATTCGGCAAGAATTTAACCGATGCTTTCCGTCAAATTAAAGAGGCATTCGACCCCGACAACCGTATGAATCCCGGGAAAATCATTGATGTTCCTGCGATGGATGATCCATCTGTTTTGCGCTTCACACTGGATTATGAAGTTATCCCGCTCAATACACAATATGATTGGTCAAAAGACGGTGGTTTGAGTGGTGCAGCAGAAATGTGTAACGGAGCAGGCGTCTGCCGGAAAGAAGATTCCGGTACAATGTGTCCCTCTTACATGGCAACACGAGATGAACGTCATGCCACACGCGGACGGGCGAATGCACTGCGCTTAGCAATGTCAGGGAAATTGCCACAGGGATTAGCCAACGAAGACCTTAAGCCTATTTTTGATCTGTGTTTATCTTGCAAAGCCTGCAAATCCGAGTGTCCATCCTCAGTCGATGTCGCAAAAATGAAAGCCGAGTATCTTTCTGCATCATACGAAGCAAATGGCACACCAATTACAGCGCAAATTTTCGGTAACATTCATCGAATCAACAAATTGGGCAGTCTCGCACCATCATTATCAAATTTCATGCTGACGAATCCTTTAGGTTTAGCAGGTGCGGTCATGATGGGCTTGCCGATTGACCGTCCGTTGCCACTTTTTGCAAAAGAACGCTTCTCGCAATCTATCTCACATGAAAATCAGGAAATCACACAGGCAACACTGATTATCGACACATTTACCGAATTCAATCACCCGGAAATTGGACATGCTCTTCTCAAAATTGCAGAAATAGCAGGGCTCAATCTCAATGTGATGCGCTTGCCACAACAGGGATGCTGCGGACGCCCGGCGATGTCAAAAGGATTGCTCAAACAGGCGAAACAAATGGCAAATACGAATATTCGCCACCTGAGTGAGGTTATCCCGGAAGGGGCATTGTTATTTTTGGAACCGAGTTGCCAATCTGCATTTTTGGATGATTACCCGGTCTTAGTCTATGCTGATTTACAGGATGAAGCCAGAAACATCGCAGACCGTTCGATGAGTGTTGAGGCATGGTTATTCGAGCAATTGCAGGGAAAAACGCTCAATTGGGATAAGCAGAAACGAGAAGTACTGTTACACGGGCATTGTCATCAAAAGTCACTTTGGAGCACAGATGATACGCTCAATTTGTTGGGATTAATACCGGAAGCCAATGTTAAAGAAATCGACTCCGGTTGCTGTGGTGTTGCCGGGAGTTTCGGCTATGAGCATTACGATATTTCCATGAAAATCGCCAATGAGCGACTATTGCCAGCTATCGAAGCCAATCCCGATGCGATTGTCGTCGCACCGGGAACATCATGCCGCGCACAGATTAGCGACGCGGGACACAAAGTCTGGCATCCGGTTGAATTGATTGCGATGGCACTCCAATAAATTTATGCGAAGAAATAACTGCTAACATATGCAATCAGGATGTTCTTGATGATATTGCCGAGTGTTGCCGCGACCAAAAATCTGCCGACAGAATAACGATGTACACCTGCAACCAGTCCTGCCATATCAAATAAAGGGTTCGGGATAACAGCGCATACAAAAATGGTCAGGAAACCGTAGCGGCTCATCCAATTTTCCAGTGTCTTGTAGATGCGATTTTGTTGAGGGACATATGCTCCGGCAGTAAATCCGATGAAGTATCCGGTTGTCTCTCCGATGCCCGAGCCAATTCCGGCAATTAAACCGACAAAGAGTGGATTGAGCTTCCCCGCCAGCGCAATTACAGATAATGTTTTTGGTGCAGGGAGCAATACCGTCGCACTACCAAAGAGATTGGCTAGAAATACACCGGAATATCCAGTGAGTTGCAGTTGATTGTAGTCGATGGGCACGAAAACAATCGCGATACTAAAAATCGTGAAAATGATTCCCAGAACAGTTGCGATTTTTGGATACCAGGATACGAATTTATTTTGTGTTGACGCTGCGCTGTCATCCTGCGTGGGTGCTGAATCGGATTGGCTCATTTTGATGTCTACTTTCTCTTGATTCGCCCGATTATAAACCATCAAGAACAGCTTTACAGGTCATGTTGATGCTGCTACACTGTTCGTCGAACACCTGTGCATTTCTTTTGGACAGGTTTCTGTGGTCGAAGTTCCCACATATCAAAACACAAGGAGAACCGAATATGAACTACGACGAACTGACGACTCTTGGCAGCACTGTCCGGGAGTTTAAGGGTTTTGATACATTCCCTGCCCCTCCGAACGTTACCACAGTGAAATTTGAAAGCGACGAACTCACCAGCGTTTGCCCGATTACAGGACAACCCGACTGGTACAGTATCGTCATTGAGTACTCACCGGATGAAGCCTGTCTGGAAAGTAAATCACTCAAACTTTACTTACAGAAATTTCGCAATGATGGCATTTTTGGTGAAAGTCTCGCCAGCCTTATTGTTGATGAAATTTATGAGGCTCTGTTGCCACACAAAGTCACTGTTGTACTGATTCAAAAACCACGTGGCGGTATCTCAATTACGAGTACAGCTTCGCGTGAAAAGGGGGAAAATCAATGAAAGCGATAGCAATCGTTTCCGGCGGGATGGATAGCATCACACTGGCTTACCGTCTCAAAGCAGATGGCTATGACTTGCACATGATTACATTCAATTATGGGCAACGTCATCTGAAAGAAATCGAGAGCGCACAGTATTTTGCTGAGGTTCTCGGCGCACAACACGATGTAATTGACATTTCAAACATTCAGCCCTTACTGAAAGGCTCGGCACTGACTGATGCCTCTGTTGAAGTACCACATGGTCATTATGCCGAAGACACCATGAAACAGACTGTCGTGCCCAATCGTAATGCCATCATGATTTCAATGGCGTGGGGTGTTGCTGTCGCGGAAGAAGCTGATGTTGTCGCTTTAGCCGTGCATTCAGGCGACCATCATATCTATCCCGATTGCCGTCCGGCATTCATTGATAGCATGAACGCCGCGCTACGTATCGGCATGGAAGGACATCGCACCGACGGTTTACATATTTATGCTCCCTATCTCAATGTTGATAAAGGTGCAATTGCTGCCGATGGTAAAAAACTCGGTGTACCTTACGAAAAGACATGGACTTGCTACGAAGGTGGCGAGATTCACTGCGGACAATGTGGTGCATGTGTTGAACGTCAGGAAGCATTTTTTCTGGCAGGTGTTGACGATAAAACCCCTTATCGTGTACCTCAAGTTTTTGGTGAGGGTGCATGATGTTTACCATAAAAAAAGAATTTCACTTCTCGGCATCCCATCAACTGGATATGCTGCCGGATGACCATCAATGTGCGCGATTACACGGTCATAATTACATCGTTGAAATTGTCCTGAGATCCAATGAAGTCGATGAATATGGTTTTGTGGTCGATTATGGCGATCTGAAACCATTGAAACGCTATATTGATGAAAATCTCGATCATCGTCATTTGAATGATGTGTTTGATTTCCATACCAGTGCGGAAAATATCGCCCGTCATCTCTATAAATGGTGCAAGCAACAGTGGTCTGAAACCTACATGGTGCGCGTCTCTGAAACACCGAAAACATGGGCGGAATATTGTGAATAAGTATCCGGTCAATGATGTGTACTATACGATTCAGGGCGAAGGTGTTCTCACGGGGACACCGGCTATTTTTCTGCGTCTGCATGGTTGCCCTGTCGGATGCCCTTTCTGTGATACGAAAGAAACCTGGGAGATGACTGCACAGGATGAAGTTGACTCGATTGATGCAGCACATAGCGCCCCGGAAGCCTATTCCTGGCAAGGTACAGAAGAAATCGTGAGCTATCTCAATCAACGCTGGTTGAATGCGGGATGGGTGGTCATCACAGGGGGCGAACCCGCGCTCTATGATCTCAAGGAACTGGTTTCGGCTTTACAGGCAGATGGTAAAAAAGTCGCTATTGAGACATCCGGCACAGCGAATGGACATGTTGATGCGGGATTCGATTGGGTGACTGTTTCGCCCAAAATCAATATGCCCGGTAAGTTAGCAATTCTGCCGGAAGCGATGGCTACCGCAAATGAAATCAAACATGTGATTGGTCGTCAGCGGGATATTGATGCGCTGGATAATCTGCTAGAGAATTGTCCACCACAGGCTAATACAACCATTTGTCTGCAACCGATTAGCCAGAGTGAAAAAGCGACTGCCCTCGCGATAGATGTTGCAAAAGAACGGAACTGGCGATTGAGTATTCAGGTGCATAAATATATCGCCATTCCGTAAATAGCTAATCTTTTAGAGCGCGTGACAAAAGGGGGAGTAAATCGTCTATTGAACGGACGAGGTGCTTTCCCTCACCACAGATACCCCATATCATATTATTGAGCCAGCGCATATCATCGGTGATGCCGAAGCATGGTAGTCCTCTTTCATAGGCAATCCCGAGTTCAGCCGCCGTCCCGGAATCTTGATCGGCTCCGGTGAGCAAGGCTACAACGATATTGCATTGTGCCAGACCATTCATATCGCCCTGGAACAATTTCACACGGTCAACTTTCTCTGTTCCATCAAGTAATCCGGCATCGCGATGGGGCAAAAAAGTATCATAGCCAGCATCTTCAAGTGCTTTTGCGATTTGCTCTAAATACCATCTTTCATGTGTATTAAATAGTGGACCCGCCACATAAATTCGATTGGTCATCTTCAAACTTTCAATTGAACTGCGCCTGATTAGAGTAAAGGTAGCTGGAATTTGCTGGAATTTTCCAGTGCTTCCTCTGAATTTAGAATATCCTGCAACATCCTGTAGAACACATAAGTATTATGGAATCCCCGGCGGCGATTGCGATTATTTCCCCTGAAAATCACAACTTCTACACCATCTTTTTGACAGATAGCACAGTCACATTTTTGCCAGGGTTTATCTTCCAGCGTGCGCTGATACTGTTTCCGCATACTGGCTCTATCCGGTGTGATGAGATGATCATATTCATCAAGAATATCCAACGTTTGCTCGACCGAAATCAAACCTTTATCATAATCTCGAACAGCTTTCATACTGGCATCTGCCATTTTTTCGACTTTTTCTGCTGTTTCGCGACCTTCTTCTACAATACGTTTCGCACGGAAACTCTTTCCGGCTTCGGGAATACGAATCGCAGCATAAGTATCGCCATCCAGCGTCCAGTAATTGTCTTTGCTACCCAGCCATGCCCGTCTCAGGTGAGAAGCGCTATCAATCGAATTGACTCCATATTTCACAAAATCGGACATAGCATCCAAACGGGCAAGTCCGAAGAGGTGCATGTTCACATCATCCGGCACAACCTGAGACACTTCATGCAAAATTTGCAAAATGCCTTTTGTGTTGGTGCGTACCAACCCTCCGAGAGCAATGTATTTGTAGCCCATTTTCACGATTTGCTCTGCGGCGGAGGCATAGGTTTCAGGACTCCAGCCTTGAACAGCACCAATCGGTATCCATTGTGCATCCTGAGCTTTGTGTTCTTTGAGAAATTCTTCCGCATTATTGATGGTCAATTCATAGCGAAATTGTTGATGTTCAGCCGTGCTGGAAACAATCAGATGATCGAGCGAAACCCCATAATTAAAACCGAGACGGGTGTAGTATTCTATAATTTCATCGGTTTGATATGGTGGGACTTCTTCTTTGACGTAACCGAACGCGCCACAATCGCCCATAATCGGGAAATCATCCGGCACTCTCAGATAGCGGTGAACCCCCATTTTATTGATGCGGTCTTTTTTCTTCGCGGTCTTTTCGGAGACCACTTTCGACACCAGAATACCATCATAATTGGGCATGGGGTACATCTGATGGGAGAAAGTCTCATTTGACCAGTCCCCTGTGCCACCGGAATGCGTTTCTGTCAAAAAATCAAAATCGGGATCAACACGGTCATCCCATTCAGGAATGAAATATTGCAATTTGCTGCGATGATTCAGGTTTCGCCATTCGTCTTTCAGTTGAATCACATAATCAACATCGGTAGCAATCGCCGAGGATACTGTTTTTTTGACCTGCGGTTTCTTTTTCTTTTCGTCAAATAATATTAAAGTATCAAATCCAGGGTCAAATAGCTGGTTGATGTCGATTTCCTGTGAAGCAAGGAGATTGAGCAAGCGTCGGGTTAACTCACCCTTCAAGCCGACAAGTCCATAAGAAAAGCGTTTCGCCTCCTTGTTGGATAGTAGAATCTTTGCTATTTTGCCCTTGCCCCGGATGAATTTTTCAGAACTGTTGCTTGCAAAAAATAGTGTTGGGGATGCAAATTCAATGTCATCATCCAGTTGTAAAGCGCGTAAATATTGCTTGCCAAGCAAGACAATCACCAGGTCTGCTTTGATGCGGAAAAATTTGCGGGCGGTTGCAGGAATATGCAAATGTGTTGCCCATTCATCAACCTCAGATGCTTTCATCGTCTGGAAAGTACATTCATATGGCACAACCTGCTTATCACCGGGAATCAGTCCATAACCCGCCGATAAAACCCAGGTCGAGAGACTATCGTCACCGGATTCAGCACGATACTGACGCACCCCTTCCATCAATTGCATATGTTGCAAGCCTGTATACATGTCGTCTGCCGGGGTTCGATGCGCTTCCAAACGGGATTCTTTTTGCGCGAATGACGCTTCATCGTGAATTGACAGGAAATCTTCTGCTGCTAGTTGATTATCAGGCGACGCAATTTTTTCACCTGTGCATGATGTCAGAATATGAATTTTCAAGTGTGACTGTGCCATAAATAAAAATTACCTTTTTGAACGCATCAATTTACATTGTCCATTATAAATGACAAACCACTATCCAGATTGAGAATAGTGGCATACAAAATATGAACATTTGTGCAATTATAATGGTTTTTAGTGAGGGATACAATTCAAATTGGCAAGACATTTTTTTCACAGTAGGATAGTTTTAATTGTTCGATTTGTTATCGGATAACATCATGAATAAAGCAAATCCAGACAATAGCAAACTCACCGAACCGCAACTCTATTTATCGAGTGAAGATTGTAGCTGGGATTATATCGAGCTAAATGCCTATCATGAACCTGACCGGATTTCAAATTGGATTGAGCCCGTTGTCCCCGAAGTGACGCTCGTTATGCTCACACGCGGGAAAATGGTAATGGAACAGGAACATGCCCATGGAATAAAGCACCAATCGGCAGTTCATCAGGGTGATATGTTCCTCAAACCGGGAGGTAGCAAGACAAAGCCTCTCAACTGGAAAACGCTTTCGAACGTGTCAATGGAAACAGTTCACCTTCATCTCAATTCGAGCTTGCTTCAACGAACGCTCACAGAATTAGCGGATAAAGATGGAACATATCTGGCTTTAGCACGGCATTCCGGTTTGCGTGACCCGATGTTATCTCAAATATCAATCTCACTATACCAATCTCTCATTATGCCATCCGGTATGGATAAATTGTATGCAGACAGCGCAGCACAGTTGCTCTGTGTTCACCTCTTACGACATTATGCGATTGAAAGCATACCTATCCCTGAACGAAAAGATGGATTGAGCCGGAAACAATTCATCCGTATTAAAGATTTTATTGATGCAAATGCCGGTACAAATATTTCACTGGATGAGCTTGCGGGTCTGGTTGGTTTTAGCCCTTATCATTTTGTGAGGCTCTTTCGTGATGCAAGCGGTTATACACCTTATCAGTTTGTTACCTTACGCCGGATTGAACGGGCAAAACACCTGCTCAAAAATACAGATATGCCTCTAGCAGAGATAGCAATCGCAACAGGCTTTACACATCAAAGCCATTTTACACAGGTATTCAAGCGCCATCTCGGAATTACCCCGCTTGAATTTCGAAAACAGTAAATCAAGCAATTTTTTGATACCCGGCACAATAATTTGCAAGACCTATCCCCTATATTTACTCTAAGCTAGTCATAAATCTTGTAGAAAGGTTCATGAATGAGCTTAAAACTCAATATGGTCGGAATCATCGTTAACGATATATACAAATCGGCTGAATTTTATCGTCGTTTGGGCGTTGCAATCCCGGAGTTGGGCGAAAATCAGCATAATGTCACGGTCAAAATGGATGATTTCACATTTTTCATCAACACAAAGCAACTCAATAAGCGATGGGATCCGGCACGAAGCGATGCAGAAGGCGGCTATCGCATTATCTTAGAATTTTTTCTTGAAACAAAAGAGGCTGTCGATAAAAAATATCAGGAGATGCTTGATTATGGATATCAAAGCCATGCTGAGCCTTATGTCACATTTTTCAATATGTACTTCGCCATGATTATTGACCCCGACAACAACACAATTTTACTTTCCAGTGAAATTTGAGATTCCAGATAGAAAATCCTCCTGATGATTGAGAGGATTTTTTGAACCATCTGAATCTATCTTCTTTGAATACAGTCCTCGCACCACATTATATTTGATTATCTATGACCAATTCCGCAAATTACTACCGCAAACGATGCTGGAACGATATAGTTAGGCAACTGATGTTTTTGAGGAAGAAAAATAATGCTTGAAAAAATTAGCCAACCTTCGTTCCCTGATTTTTCATTAGACGATAAATATCTGGTAGAAGAAGGACGCATCGTTCTGACAGGGACACAGGCTCTGGTTCGCTTGCCGATGGATCAACACAGGGCAGACAAACGTCAGGGACTAAACACGGCAACAATGATTTCTGGTTATCGTGGTTCGCCTCTCGGCGGGGTCGATTTAACCCTGGAACAGAGCAAAGCCCTACTCAAACAACATCAAATCACCTTTATCCCGGGTGTCAATGAAGATTTAGCGGCAACGATGGTCTGGGGTAGTCAGACAGCCAATCTGATGGATGGTGCTATATATGATGGTGTGCTCGGGATGTGGTATGGCAAGGGTCCCGGTGTTGACCGTAGCGGGGATGTATTCAAACATGCCAATATCAGCGGAATCGGTAAAAATGGCGGCGTGCTTGCGCTGGCAGGAGATGACCCGAATGCAAAATCTTCGACTATTCCCTCGCATTCAGAAGTCGCTTTATATGACGCGCTAATGCCGACTTTGTTTCCTGGCACCGTTCAGGAAATATTAGATTTAGGGCGTATTGGCTTTGAGTTATCGCGCTATAGTGGCTTATGGACAGGCTTTAAAATTGTAACCAATGTAGCGGATGCTTTTAGTACGGCAAACGTCTCCCCTGACCGCATTCAGATTACAATTCCCGATTTCAACTTTAACGGTAAACCCTGGCAAGCAAGTCAAAGTGTGGCTTTGCTCGGTGCGCCCAGTTTAGTGCTCGAAAAAGAAATCCACGAAGGACGTTTAGAAGCGGCTAAAGCATTTGCCGCTGTGAATCAGATAAATCGGATTACAGTTAATCCGGCAGATGCATGGATTGGTATTATTGCGGCAGGTAAGACTTATTATGATGTGCGGGAAGCATTGACCATACTCGGGCTATCAGATACTGACCTGGAACATTATGGGATTCGCTTATTAAAATTGGGGATGATTTTCCCGCTTGAACCAACAATCATGCATGAATTCGCTGATGGGCTTGATGAAATTCTGGTGATTGAAGAAAAACGGTCATTTATTGAGATGCTTGCTAAAGAAGTACTCTATAACAGCCCCGATGCGCCACGTATTGTTGGTAAGCGAGACGAAAATAATGCATGGCTTGTCCCCGCCAATCATGAATTAGACGCTGTGAAAATTGCCCGGCTCATTGCGGAGCGTCTCAAACAGCGACTTAACTACGATGAACTTGAAACCCGATTAAAGGAACTGATTATACCCCTCACAGCAGGAAGTATTCCTTTGATTTCCCGTACTCCTTACTTTTGTTCCGGTTGTCCACATAATCGTTCGACACTCGTACCGGATGGCTCAATTGCTGCCGGGGGCATCGGATGTCATACGATGGCGTTACTGATGGATAGAGATACTGTCGGCGTGACTCATATGGGAGGTGAAGGCGCACAATGGGTTGGTATGTCGCAGTTCCATAATATGCCACATATCTTCCAGAATCTCGGAGACGGTACTTTTGCACATTCAGGGACGCTGGCAATTCGCCAATCTGTGGCGGCAAATGTCAATATTACCTATAAGATTCTCTACAATGCTGCTGTTGCGATGACCGGTGGACAGGTTGCCGATGGTGCGATGCCTGTACCCGAAATGACACGTCTATTGGAAGCCGAAGGTGTCAAGAAAATTTATGTACTGGGTCCTGAGCCGGATAAATATCCATCGACGGTACAATGGGCAAAAAATACGATTGTCTGGCACCGGGATAAGCTAGAAGAAGCCCATGAAATTTTGCGCGATACAGAAGGCGTCACAGCCCTGATTTACGATCAAGAATGTGCCGCTAATCTCAGACGCAAACGGAGACGCGGTCAGGTAGAAGAACCTGCAATGACCGTTTTTATCAATGAAGCGGTTTGCGAAGGTTGTGGTGATTGTGGCGTTAAATCGAATTGTTTGAGTGTGCAGCCTGTCGAAACCGAATTCGGGCGAAAAACACAGATTCATCAATCCTCATGTAACAAAGATTTCTCATGTTTGGATGGCAACTGCCCTGCTTTCATGACGATTGTTCCGGGCGATATTCCTGTGAAAAAAGCAAAGCCATTCTACAAAGTTGAGCACGAAATACCTGAGCCAGAAAATAAGATACAGGGTTCCGCCAATATTTATATGATGGGAATCGGCGGAACAGGGGTTGTTACTACGAATCAGATTGTCGCAACGGCAGCAATGCTGGACGGTAAGCATGTGACAAGCCTCGACCAGACAGGTCTAAGTCAAAAAGGGGGTCCTGTTGTCTCCAATCTCAAAATCACAGGGCAAGCACTGGATGAATCAAATTTGATAGCCATCGGGCAGGCAGATGCCTATCTGGTATTTGATGTACTGACGGGTACTGCCCCTAAAAATCTTGGTCGGGCAAATCCTGAACGAACAGTAGCGATTGTCAGCATGAGTGAAGTTCCAACAGGGTCGATGGTCAGCAATACGGACGTTCATTTCCCGGATGCGGGTCGTCTCTCCGGTATGATCAATGAACGGACACTATCCGACCGCAATATTTTCTTCGATGCAACAGGATTGGCGGAAACTTTATTTGACAATCATATGGCAGCGAATCTGATAGTCATTGGTGCGGCTTATCAATCAGGATTATTACCGGTTCGGGCTGAAGCGCTTGAAGAAGCTATCAAACTCAACGGTGTGAAAGTCGAAATGAACCTGAATGCCTTCAGTGCCGGGCGATTAGCCGTAGCTGACCCGCAATGGGTAGCAACAATTGATATTTCCCGCAGCGGCGCACTGGATACAGTCAAAGACGAAAAACATGCTTCACATCCACTGATTAAATGGATTGAGACATCTTCGGAATTACATCGCTTAATGGCGATTCGTGTGCCTGAATTGATCGCGTATCAGAACGAAGCCTATGCAAAAGAGTATGTCGATTTTGTGCAAAAAGTCTACGAAAAAGAGCAAGCAATCTGTCCGGGCAGTACAGATTTAAGTGAGGCTGTCGCACGTTATCTCTATAAATTGATGGCATATAAGGATGAATACGAAGTTGCCCGTCTGCATCTAAAAACAGATATTCAGAATACAGTACAAGAACAATTCGGGGACAATGCCAGGGTTCATTATATGTTGCATCCACCGATTTTTAAGAAATTTGGCTTAGGCAAGAAACTCAAATTAGGCAAATGGTTCGACAATATGTATCGTTTATTGCTCTCGATGAAGCAATTACGCGGCACGGCTTTCGATGTTTTTGGCTATGATCATGTGCGTAAAGTCGAACGGGCATTGATTCCTGCTTATCGTGATCTGGTAGAAAAGGCAATCAACAATCTATCTCCCGATGGCTATAGTGATGCTGTCAAACTGGCAAATCTGCCTGATATGATACGGGGTTACGATGAAGTCAAACTCGGTAATGTCGAAAAGTTCCGCAATGAAGTTCAAAATCTGGGATATAGTATCGAGCTTCCATCTGAATGATATAAGTCAAAAAAGATGCTCCATGAGGGGCATCTTTTTATAACACTATGTTTAGCTTTTACGCTTAGTTCAGGTTTTCAAAGATACCTGCTGCGCCCATACCGCCACCGATACACATTGTGACCATACCATATTTGCTATCGCGGCGTTTCATCTCATTGACGAGTTGAACGGTCAGTTTTGCGCCTGTGCATCCGAGAGGATGACCGAGAGCAATCGCACCGCCGTTAACATTGACTTTTTCAGGGTCGAGTTCCAGAGTGCGGATGACCGCCAGTGATTGGGATGCAAAAGCTTCATTCAGTTCGATGAGGTCAATATCATCGAGTGACAAGCCTGTACGTTCCAGTACTTTCGGAATCGCTTTGATCGGACCCACACCCATAATTTCAGGGCGAACACCTGCAACAGCAAATCCAACAAAGCGTGCCAGAGGTGTTAAACCGAGTGCTTCTGCTTTTTCACGGGACATAACAATCACGCCAGCAGCGCCATCACTGAGCGGGCTACTGTTACCTGCTGTTACGCTTCCGCCCGGTCTAAACACAGGTTTAAGACCACCCAGAACTTCCGGGGTTGTGCCACGACGTAAATGTTCATCTTCACTCAAAACCATTTTAACAGTGGTCGGCAGTCCATCTGAACCAATGACTGTTTCTTCCCATTCAAAGGGCACAATTTCCTGTGCGAAGTAACCTTTTTCAACGGCTTCCGCTGCTTTCTGGTGACTGGCAGCAGCAAATTCATCCATATCCTGGCGGTTAACATCAAATTCAGATGCAACCCGTTCAGCGGTCAAGCCCATGCTCATGTAAACATTGGGGTCATTTTCTGCCATGTGGGGATTCGGGCTGAGGTGATGCCCTGTCATAGGAACAGAGGACATTGATTCAGCGCCACCTGCCAGCACAACATCTGCCTGACCGACCATGACGCTGTTGGCTGCCATTGCGATTGTCTGTAAACCACTGCTGCAAAAACGATTGACTGTTTGCCCGGGGACATCAACAGGTAATCCTGCGCGGAGTGCAATCACACGGGCGAAATTCATACCCTGTGAACCTTCCGGCATCGCACATCCCATGATGAGGTCATCTATTTCGGATGGGTCTAATTTACCCTCTGTTTGTTGCATCAAATCCCGGATAACTGTTGCTGCCATTTCGTCAGAACGGGCGTTACGGGTGCTACCACGCACAGCTTTACCGACGGCGGTGCGTGACCCGGCAACGATGACTGCTTCTTTTAATTCTGCCATTGTAATAAGCCTTTCAGACTCTCTCTTAAGTTATAGACATGGTGTCGTGTTTTGTTTCTTACATTTAATTTGCATCAGGAAGGGCACGGCGACCCTCCCCTACAGTTTTAAAGTCTTATCGCATCACTTTTCCGGTGGTGATGAAGTGCATCAGACGTTCATTTTTGGATGGGTCAGCCACCTGTGATTTGAATGCTTCGCGTTCCAGTGTCAGGAGATAATCCTGCGGCACAAATTGTGGTTCAGCCAGACCACCACCTGTAATCACATGCGCGACCTTACGTGCAACGGCTGCATCACTCTCACGGGCATAGCCAGCTTCAAGGAATCCGGCAATTGCAACGTTGAGTGCAGCATAAACATCACGTCCGGCAGCGAATACTTTTTCTTCTTCCGGTGTGACAAAATCGGCTGCTAATGCGAGTGCATGTTGTTTTGCTTCACCGAGCAGATAAGAACGATTCATCACAATACGGTCATCACGATTGAGGAAACCGAGTTCTTTCGCCTGTTTTGCACTTTCGGCGACTTTCGCAGTTGCGATGTTCTCAAAGACTTTTTGCATCGGAGCGAGTAAATCTTCTGAACCGCGTTCTGCAACCGGATTCACATTGCGGCGAACGAGTTCTTTACAACCGCCACCTGCCGGAATTACACCGACGCCGACTTCCACTAAACCGATGTAGAGTTCTGCATGAGCAACAACCGCATTACCTGCCATGACCATCTCAGCGCCACCGCCAAGCGCCTGTCCACCGGGGGCAATCACGACAGGTTTACTGCTGTATTTGAGATTCTGTGCCAGATATTGCAGACGTTTAATCGTTTTATCGACTGCCGTAAGCGGGTCATCATCCCCACCCTGCATCAGTGCCATGAGGTTTGCACCTGCGCTGAAGGTAGTCGGATTTTCATTGCCGACGACAAGCGCGACATAATCATCAGTTTCCAGTAATTCGAGGGCTTTTTCACCAGCTTCGAGAAATCCAGCAGTAATCGTATTGGCTTTGGTGGTGAATTCCCAGAGAAGTACGCCATCGCCCATATCGTAGACGTTGCCATCGCCATTAGAGTAAACCTGTTTATCCTGTGCATTCAGGTCAGCGATAGTGATTTTACGCGGGTCTTTTTCCAGTTTGACATAATCGCCAGCTTGAGGGCTATAGTACGCGACTGCAATGCCGTTCTCCCATTTGTAGAAAGTTTCGTTGCCTTTATTGAGCATGTCTTTAACCCAATCAGCAACGTCATAGCCAGCTTCTTCGAATTTAGCGACACTCTCTTTAACACCGATAGCGTCCCATATTTCGAAAGGACCCATTTCGTGGTTGAAGCCCCATTTCTGAGCATTATCCACGTTGACAATCGTTTCGGTGATTTCCGGTACACGGTGTGAAGCATACGCCAGATAGAAAGCGTGGTGATGGAAAAGGAATTCGCCAGCGCGATCATCTGATTCCATGATTAAGGCACGGAGACGTTCCGGCAATGGTTTTTTGCGGTGTTCACTTACACTATCAAAACGAACTTCTGTCGGCGGGTCATATTGACGGGTACTAAGGTTCAACGCCCAGAGTTCTTTTTTGCCACCTTCGCGCTTCATCTTGTAGAAGCCACCATCGGTTTTACGTCCGAGCAGATTATTTTCCATCATGTAGTTGGAAAGTTCGGTTGCGCCACTGTGTTTGAGGATGTCACGCTGCGGGTCATCGGGAATCGCATCATAGAGATTACGGGCAACATGGGTCGCAATATCGAAGCCGACGAGATCATTCAAATTGAAAGTCGCTGTTTTCGGGCGACCAATCAGCGGACCCGTGATGGCATCAACTTCTTCAACAGTGAATTCATTGTCGATGGCGTAATTCATCGCCTGTGACCCTGTCATCGACATGAAACGGTTGCCGATAAAGTTCGGGGTATCTTTGGCGATAACGACACCTTTACCGAGTTTCATTGTGCCGAATTCCACCATAAATTCGACCAGTTCAGGGTCGGTGTTGCTGTGTGGAATGACTTCCAGCAGATGCAGATAGCGCGGTGGATTGAAAAAGTGTGTCCCGAGGAAACGACGGGTGAAATCTTCATCAAAATCTTCCGCGATGTCATGAATTGGAAGCCCCGATGTATTGGTACTAACAATCGTATTTTCACCGATGTGTTCGATAACTTTTGCCATCAAACTCTTTTTGATTGCCAGATTTTCGATAATGACTTCGATAACCCAGTCACGGTCAGCAAGTTTATCGAGATCATCTTCAAAATTACCTACACTGATGCGGCTCATATCATCTGCGCTGAACAATTGCGCGGGACGCATTTTGCCCAGTGTTTTGAGGTTGCCCTGAACAACACTATTGCGTTTCGGGTCGCCCGGTTGTGTATCTTTCGCGGGCATGTCCATGAGAATGACATCGACACCGATACCTGCAAGTAAGGCAGCGATACCACCTCCCATTGTTCCTGACCCCAGTACGGCTGCTTTTTTGATATTGTATGCCATGTGTGTGTTTTATCCTTTCAAAAGGCACTGATTTACACAAAAATTTTATCCGGCGATTAGTCGCCAGGGATTTCACGTTTCATAAACGGGCGTGCTATAGCAAGCCCTTACTACCAGGGGAATTCTGCCCCGGTGTAATCATAGAATTTACCGTTTTGCTCCGGTGTAAGTGATTCAATCACATTAACCAATCCGGCGGCAGATTCAGCAGGTTTGACAGGGGCACTCGAACCACCCATATCCGTCGAAACCCAGCCCGGATGCGTTGTGATGACGATGATGCCGTCCGCAATCAAAATGTTAGACAGCACCTTAGCTGCCATGTTCATCGAGACTTTGCTCATACGATAAGAAAAACCACTCCCCGATGCGCGGGTAATCGACCCCATCTGTGAGGAAATCATCGCGATGCGCGGATTATTTCCCTGTTTCAGCAAGTCCACAAATGCCTGTGTAACCATGACAGGAGAAACGCTGTTGGTCGTAATAACATGACTCAATGCGTCGCGGCTTAGATCACCAAATGAGATATTTTCGGGTGTTTTCGGATAGATTCCGGCATTGTTAATCAGCACATCCAGTTGCGATGTCGCTGAACCAACCTGCTCACGGGCTTGCTTGATACTGTCGTTATCGTTGACATCGAGTTTTACGATAGTCAATGAACCGGGATTTTCTCGTTTGAGGGTTTGTAAATCATCGGCAGAATCAGGATTGCGGCAGGTTGCAAAAATATGAACATCACCGCGTGAGAGATATTCTTTAACTATTGCCAATCCAATACCGCGATTGCTACCTGTGATTAGAATTTGTTGCATGTATTACTCTCCAGTTACCAGGGATGCTCGCTACCGTCATATGCGAGGTAACGCCCGTTGTCTTTCATTGTTAAATCGGCAATCACAGACACAATGCCCTCTACTGATTCTTCCGGTGAAATGGATGCCGATTGTCCACCCATATCAGTTCGCGCCCAGCCGGGGTCAAGCGCAATCGTAATAATGCCGCGTGACCGTAAATCAACAGCCTGACCGCGCATCATCATATTGAGGGCGGCTTTACTACTGCAATAAGCATAGTTTCCGCCATAGGTGCGTGTTGTGAGTGATGCCATTTCCGTCGAAATATGTACCAGCTTTGCCCCGTTTTTCAGCAAAGGCAAAAAGCGTTTACTAATCATCAGAGGCGCGACTGTATTGACAGCATAAGTTTCCAGCATCATTTCTGCATTAATATTGTCCAGCGATTGATTGCCATTGTCGATTCCAGCATTGTTAATCAACACATCGAGATGGTCCGTCAATTTGCTCACCTCATCAAAAGCCGCATCAATCGAGTCCTGATCTGTGACTTCGAGAGTGATAATTGCAAGATTATCAGGGTACAATTCCTTCAATTCCAACAAATCAGAAGCAGAGTCAGGTTTACGGCAACAGGCATAAATGCTTACGTTGCTCTCTTCCAGATAGGCTTTGACTGTTGCCAGTCCGATACCGCGATTGCTGCCTGTGATTAAGATATGTTGCATGAAAACTCCGGTAAATTAAGCATTTGCAGGTTCTAATCCGCGCTTCCGTTTACGTCTGATCGGACGACCTTCCAGAAAGCGGGTCACACGGTTTTCACCGAAAAATGCCTGCCACATGAGATGTGCATTCGTTCCGGCAGCATAGACCAACGCCATGATTGCACCGACCCAATATACCTGGTCAATCGTGTCAAAATAGATTAGTGGCTCAACAATGCCTATATCACTCATGACGCCGTTGACCGGATTTAAGAAGAAAATCGCCACATAGAATAGAACGCCAGTCAGAAGAAATGTGAGATACGATGGTGGCTTAAACAGGGTGTTCACGATGAATCCGGCTGACATAGCTACCCCGCCCAGGAGTGCTGCCCATGTTGGCACAAATCCAAGATTTAAGAACAGCCATTGATAGACCATCCAGCCCAGCATTCCGGCTAACACACACACAGCAATACGAACAGGGTTGTAGATAACGGGAGGCACACGTTTTTTGACAAATTCAGGTAATGCCGAACCAAAAACAGCAATCAGTCCGGTGAAAAAGCCAAAAATCTCTCCGATACCGAGTGCAATAACGATCGCAACAGGTGAGATAGTCCCGCGCCAGGTTGCCAGAGCGTAATAGCCCATCGCGAGAAAACTCCCCAGAAAACCAAACATAAAGCGCCAGAAGTTATAGCGTGCCTGTGCCGCGCTGAGACTGAGTTCCAAGTAAGCCTGTTGAACAGGTATCAATGAATCACTTTCCAGCATGGGCAAGAAATCTGCCAGTTCGTCTCCCCGTAGCAAGTTATCTTTGCTGTGTCCGCGCCTTTGCCATTCCAGTGCATTGACCAGTAGCCTTGTATGTTTCTTTGAGGCTTCTATATCGGTATCAATCGCATCTATCAGGTTTTGGAATGCACCATCAAAATCGTCATTATCAAAGAAAATCCAGTTCAGGTCACGGACATTTTGCGGTAACTTTTCAACTGTACCTTCATCCGGTCTTACAATGACGATTGGCACGAGTTTTTTGCGATTCTGAAAAAGTTGGGTTATCTCCAGCGAACAATATTGCGATTCAATGGATGTTGGACTGATGACGAAAATCCCGGTTGGTGTATTTTCGATTGCTTCTATAATTTCGTCCAACCATTTCGCCGCAAAGGGAATATCATTGAAATCAACCCAGACATTGCGCCCGGCAGTTTCAAGAGAATCCACCAGTTTTCGCACAAATTCACTATCATCACGGGAATAGGAAATAAAAATATCAGCCATTGCAGCAATCTCCACAAATGTTATTGTTTGCATATGACACGATAATACTCATTTCCTGAACTGTTCGCCTGTTATTTATCCAGAAATTATAGACCACCAGCGATTTCGAGAACCTGTCCGCTGACGTAGTTTGATAATTCACTGGCGAAAAATACCAGCGCTCCGGCTGCTTCGTCCGGTGTACCACCACGCCCCATCGGGATTGCCATTTTCGCCATCTGACGCATCTGATCAGGAATACCGAGTTCGATTTCCTGTCCATCACGTTCGATTTTTGTCGCTTCTTCTTTGGAGGCTGTCAGACGGGTTTCGATATAGCCGAAAGCAACGGCATTGACCTGAATATTGAATGCGCCCCATTCTTTGGCGAGTGTGCGCGTCAAACCGATAATGCCTGCTTTCCCTGCGGAATAATTCGCCTGTCCGGGGTTGCCACGTGTGCCGCTCGTGCTACTGATGTTGATGATTTTACGGGCTTTTGCGATGCCATTTTCTTTGAGTTCTTTTTTGGCAACTTCACGCATATAAGGGACACAGGCGCGAATCAACTTGAAGGGGGCTGTGAGATGCACATTGATGATAGCTTCCCACTGTTCATCACTCATTTTATGGAGCACACCATCCCAGGTGTATCCGGCGTTGTTGACCAATACATCAATCGCACCGTAGCTATTCATCGTCTGCCCGACCAGTTCTTCAATATCGCCATCGGAGGTCACATCGGCAGCTATTGCCATCGCTGTGCCACCCATCTCTTTGATTCTGGCGACGGTTTCTTCAGCCGGAACGGGGTCAATATCGGTGACAATGACTTTTGCGCCGAATTCAGCAAATTTGAGAGCAGCAGCAGCCCCGATACCACGTCCGCTACCCGTGATGATACATACTTTATCTTGCAATAATGACATCATGAAATCCTTGCATAAATAGTTTTAAATTATTAATGCCGTACATTACGGCGGACAATGCAGACATTGCCCCTACACACCTATCAGAATTCTCTATGCAGACACCCGATAAAGCTCAAATTATGACTTTGCTAAAAGTGAGGTCAGGAAGGTATCGACAATAATCGTCGCAATCGATTCACCCGTGAGGCGTCCGCCTTCTTTGTACCAGACACCGACCCAGTTCTGAGCGCCAAGCATGGATTTGGCGACAATTGCCGCATCAACCTGACGGAATTCTCCACTGGCAATACCTGCTTTAATCGTCTCGCGGAACATTTTCTCGAAATAATCACGCTGCTGGAAGAATTTATCACGGCGCTCAAGATATTCCTGCTTGTTACCGTTGCCACGCCCGGCTGATGTTGCGTTAAGCAGAGAGCGAATCTCAAAAACCATTGCCGCGCCATAGCCAGGATTCTGCGTAATACGATGGACATGGGTTTCAACCATCTGCTTGAGTTTTTCAGCAGCATTAATATCCGATTTCATGATCGGTTCAATGGTATCAATTGCCTGTTGCAAGCCAGTTTCAAGCACAGCGAGAAGTAAAAAGTCTTTATTTTTGAAATGGTGATATAAGCTGGCGGCTGTGAGGTTAACACGGGAAGCAATGTCTTTCATCGTGGTTGCATCATAACCGTTGTCTTTGAGGACATCGGCGGCAGCCCCGATAATATCGTCTCGACTTACAGATTGGTCAGCAGGTTTTCGTGCCACAGCAGTTCTCCAGAGAGGGTTCATGATAAAAATAATAATCTAATCGAGATTAGATTATAAACGCTGTGACAGGTCTGTCAAGTTGTGAGCGGGGAAGTTAAGTCATATATTAGCTAATTTTCAGTAAAAACCCGATAACAGGTTGTACTCAAACCTGTAGTTTTTCAAGTGGATTATAGGGAATCCGTTCCAGGACCTCAGCTTCCAGAGTTTCAATATCTGCAACCTGACGTTCCTGTTTGAGGTCGTCTTTATTATTCACGCGGCGAATGTGTGATTTGAGGTGTTTCAGCATGTTGATCGCCGGAGGAAATGGTAATTTCAATTCGCGTAAAAAGCGATAGTAACCCGTAATCGTGGAAAATTCATCCAGTGTGGTTTCGACAACTTTCGCACCCGCATCCAGATAAAGTGCTTTGTATTTTTGTGCGCGGCGTTCAATTTCGAGCGTGTACCAGAACGCAAGCTGGTAGTCATGCAATGCTTCCCATTCCGGCAAAGGCAATACATCAGGGTCATCCGGTTGCAGTAAGAATTTTTTACCAACCGATGAGCGAGCAGGAATATGATCTAACTGATACATGCTTTTCGCAACAGCACGCGGTTCACGTCGCAGAATGATTAAGTCGGCAAGCACACCAATGTCCAGCAATGGCTCAATGAAACCCTTGCACATCAGGTGCGATGTCTCAATGTAGATGGCTTCTTTTTCATCGGCAATAACAGGCAATTTTTCGTTGACGAGGAAATCATATGCCTTATTTGTGTCAGCTTGAACCTCGCGCAACACTTCATGAAGCGGCGGGTTTGGTTCGTGACGAGAACAGATGCCTGACACATAACTCAACATATTTGTCATGTAATTTGTGCCGCTACGCCCTGTTGTGACAGTAAATATCAAACGTTTACGGGATATTTTTTCCAGCACATCAGGTGCTAATTGCCAATCTGACATTCTTGCTCCAGGGTGATTTCCGAGTTCAGTTATTCTGCTCAAACTAAGTGCCAGGAAGGTTAGCACTCTTAGAACCGATTATCAAGCCAGAAGCAATTCGTACAATTTAACGACAAAATCCTGTGCAGTCGCATCCTATGCATTTAATGATAGACCGTTATAATGCTATATAATTCGAAAAGCGATTCAAGGAACACCGATGACCACATCACGCTGGACTGGCTATGACCTCATATTTTTCGATTGCGATAGCACGCTCTCAACCATCGAAGGCATTGATGAACTGGCAAAACTCAAAGGCAAGGAACAACGGGTCGGTCTATTGACCAATAAAGCGATGGATGGCGACCTTGATCTCTCTGAAGTTTACGGCAAACGCTTGAAAGCCATTCGCCCTACACGTGGACAACTCAAAGCTGTTGAAGAACGTTACATTGAAACCGAAGTCGAAGATGCGACAGAAGTGATCGCTGCGCTGCATTTCCTCGGCAAAAAAGTCTATATCATCAGTGGTGGTCTGGTTGATGCTGTACGCGGATTTGGACGCCGCTTAGGTGTTTCGCCCGAAAATATTCGCGCTGTAGAACTCGAATACAATGAATTATCCGGTGAATGGTGGAAATATAACGAACCGCAAGCCCAACATGACCGGACATATCTTGAATATAAAGAAGGTCCTCTGACAATTTCGAGTGGTAAACCCGCTATCATCAATGAATTGACAGGCGAACAACACGGACGACGCTTCATGATCGGGGATGGTTCTTCCGATTTGGCGACCCGTGACATTGTCGATTTGTTTGTCGGCTATGGTGGTGTTGTCGCACGCGATAAAGTCAAAAACGAGAGTGATATTTTCATTCAATCGCTATCGCTTGCGCCTGTGTTACCGATTACCTGCGGCTCTAATGGCTATGCAAAAGTCAAAGACACAGAGCATCAGGAACTATTCGAAAAAGGGATTCAAATGGCACTCGACAATGAAGTGCTTTTCAAAGACGATGAACAACGTGAAATATTCAAAGCAGCATTTTCATTAAATCAGGAGAATTGATGTTCAAAGCAATCATTTTTGATATGGATGGCACACTGGTCGATAGCGAAGTCGTCTGGGATGTTGCCGAGCGTGAAATGTTCGCCGATATGGGTCTGGAATACACAGCAGAAATCCGTGAACAGGTAATCGGTTTGCGTCTGGATGAATTTTTCGAAAAACTCATCGACATCTATGGATTAGAAAATTCAGTAGAAGAGTTGCAAGCAGAACTCATCAAACGGATGTTGATTAAAATTCCTGAGATGGTCAAACCAAAATCCGGCGCACAGGAAATTATTGAATGGGCAGCAAAGCAAAACATCCCCTATTGCATTGCCTCCAGTTCACCGATGTCGATTATTGAAGCGGCAGTCAACGCGCAAAACTGGACGGATTTAATTCCGAAATTGTATACAGCAGATTCTGTTGAAAAAGGCAAACCCGCACCGGATGTTTATCTCTATGCAGCCGAACAACTCGGGGTCAAAGCAGAAGATTGCCTCGCGCTGGAAGATAGTCCCAATGGCGCACGGTCGGCAGTCGCAGCAGGAATGACCTGCTACGCGATTCCTGATAGCCATAGTTCACCTGAAAAATTTGCTGATATTACGCCACATGTCTTCAAAACACTGGATGATGTGCTGGCAAAATTGACTGAATAATCACCCGTACACAGGGAAATAAATGAGCGAAAAATACACAATTGTCGTTGCAACTGACCTGACAGAAGATGCGATTCAGGTATTACGCGATGCTGAAAATGTCATTTTAAAAGAAGTTGCCCCCAAAACGGCTGTCGTGCGCGATAGTCTGCATGATGCCCATGCCATCATTACACGGGATGCAATGCGTGTTGATGAACCGATGCTGGAACATGCCCCGAATCTAAAAGTGATTGCACACGTTTCTGCTGCATTGAGCAATGTTGATTTAGAAGCAGCAACTGTACGCGGCATTATGGTCATGAATACCCCGGGAGTTAGTGCGATTGCAGCGGGAGAACATACCCTCGCATTGATGCTTGCGCTGAGTCGTCGTCTACCAACGGCACATAACAGCATCCGTGAAGGTTACTGGTTGCTTGACCGTCAACGCCAGGCAGGTATCCAACTCCATAGCAAGGTTCTGGGGATTATCGGACTGGGACGTGTCGGACAGGTTGTTGCACATCGAGCAATCGCTTTTGGCATGACCGTTCTGGTATACGATCCTTATATCTCAGAAGATAGTGTTGATGACCGGATTCAGCTTGTCGGTTTGAAAGAAATGCTGGAACGCAGTGATTTTGTTTCAGTACATGTGCCTTTAACCCGCGAAACCAACGGTTTATTGAATGCAAATGCCATCGAACAGATGAAACCCGGCGCACGTTTGGTTAATACCGCGCATGGTCTGATTGTCGATGAACAGGCGCTTGCCGATGCTCTCAAATCAGGACATCTAGCAGGCGCGGCGGTCGATGTTTTCCCGGAAGAGCCGCCCTATAATAGCCCGCTTGTTGGTCTGGACAATGTGGTGCATACCCCGCATATCGGTGATAACACAGTCGAAGCCACACAGGATATTTCAATGCGAGTCGTTCAACAGGTTTTAGACGCGCTGGAAGACAAAGATTATCGTAACGTGGTCAATATGCCGATTATGCCCGGCTTGAATTACGATGAAGTGCGTCCTTATATGCTCTTAGCCGAACGCATGGGGCAAATTTTCCATACCTTATCCCGTGCCGCGGTGCGACGGGTTGCTGTCGAAGCCAGTGGTGAGGATATGAACGGTCTCATCAAACCGATTACAGTTGGTGTGCTTAAAGGCTTGTTGCGTCCGATTCTCGGGGATACAGTCAGCACAGTTAACGCACCGATTCTCGCACATGAACGCGGCTGGCAGGTCACTCAGGCAAAAGGCTTATCGACTGAATATGCCAATATGGTCAATATCCGTGTCACATTGGAAGATAACGAAGACATCACCATGTCCGGCACATTGTTGGATCGTCAAACACCCTATATTGTGCAAATTAATGACTACTACATGAAATTTGTCCCCGAAGGACATTTGCTATTGATGGGTAGCTCCGATAAGCCCGGTGTTATCGGACGGGTTGGCACGATGTTTGCCGAACACAGCATCAACATTGCGGGGTGGTATACCGGACGTGCTGAAAAAGGTGGCAATACTCTGACCGTCATCACGCTAGATGAGGCAATCCCCGATGACACTTTTGCCTCGCTGGAAGACCTCGATTTTGTCCGGCACGCGCACCAGGTTTTGCTGGATTAGTCCGTAGGGGCATGGCGGTGTGCCCCTACATCTTATGATTTGACAGCTTTACCTAATAGTGTCTGCCCGGTTTGACCATGAATCAGACCGAGGCGCACATCCCCATCTTCTTCAACAATCGTTGCTATCCACACAGGCAGCATCAACAATCGGAATGAAATTTGCTGGATGAGATAGCCCACAATCGTTTGATAATCGCCATTAGGGTCATGATTATGCCGGAAACGGAAGCGCTCTCCGATTTCGCCTCTCACTTTAAGCGAGGCATCCTGATAATCAATTGAATAGAGTTCGGCAGTAAATCCAGCTAACAATTTCGGGTCATATGGTTTGACTGCCTCTAAATCATACTTTTCAAGTTTGTCTGTCAAACGATGTGGCGGTGAGGTCACACCACAATAAGGCACATTATTCAAGCCATCTCCCAATTCTGTGCGGGTCTGAGCCTGTGACGCCTGTAGGTAGTTGCGTTTGCTGGTATTGTCGATTTTGGTTACTGAAACCTGTGCCGAGACATCAAACATCCAGAATGGCAAATACACCGGAGTCAATTGCACAGTCTCAGCGCGGTTGTTCACAAAAATCCCTTTGAGTTTTTCGGAAAAACTATTGAGTGAGGCGTCTAAGGATTCTCTGGCTGCACCCGGTTTAAGGCGGAAAGGAACAATGCCATCCGGTTGCCGGAATGATTTTAGGGCATCTGATTTAATCACATGATTCGAGCCGCAAAATGGACATTGTTGCGTCATTTTTTTGCTGGTGATAACACGTTCTGCACCGCAATTATCACAATGCAGGAGATGTTGTCCGACGCGCCATTTTGTGCCCTGCCCTCTTTCTTTGAGCATCGCAGCACTCAAAGATTGCATTCCAAAACCACCGGATTGTTTAACTTCTTCCAGATGACCACAAAATTGACAGGTGACTTCATGTTTATCGGATGGAACTTCCAGCGTACCGCCACAATTCGAGCAAATAATTTCGATTAATTGTGTCCCGACAGCAAATTCCGCATCACGAACATCCTGCTCCCGTGACATATCCGAGGCACGGTCAGCTTCTTCGCGGGTCAAATCACCTTTAAGAACCAATAATTCTCGCTGTGCTTCCAGATTCATCGGCATCTGTGCAATCACTTCACCGTAATGATGACGTTTTTCATCAGGGTCAAGTGTGAGGCGTGCTATCCAGATATGAGCATCAACGAAATCACGCTGCTGATCTACTGCATCATGGAAGGCTTCCAGTGCTTTGTCATAATCACCCTGCCGCGTGTAGTCAAGACCACTGGAATATTTGACCTCTGCCCAGCGATCAACTTCCGGTGTATTCGGTGTCCCATAAGTTACATTCCACTGACTGCGACGATCTTCATCATTTACGCCTTCTGTTGGTGAAGCATCCCCCCGATGATCTTTATACCCGCACAGGCGACAGGTTAATTTACGGTCATCGTCAATGAAAAGACTGCCCTCAACCCCACAATCCGGGCATGTTTTCGGCGCAAGTCGTTTAATTTTAGTCATGATAAATAAAGTCCCCGTCTGTCATGAGTTCATCTACCATAATAACCTATAATTACAATTCTGCTCCCCTAAAATCAGGGGGTTAGGGTTAATTGGTAGAGACGGTTGTCAGTCGTCGCGAATTCACGGGAAAAACCCATACGTTTCAGATATTTTTCGTGGGTTTCATTGCCGGGATAGCTCACCAGTTTCTCAATCCCCTGAGACTTGAAAAAGCCCGTTTTCTCGCGATAGAGAAATTGCCCGACTTTAGAATCACGATAACCGGGAATCACATAATCCAGTTTGACCACTGCACGGCTACCCTCACTTTTCTTCGCGATGAACAAGCCAACAGGCAACATATCCCGCAGAATAAAAATCACAATTTGAGTTTCGGCAGTATTTAAAGGGCTTTCCATGAATTTGGGATAGAACTTTGCAATTTCTTCGTGATGAAAAGCAATGAAACGCTTGAGATAAGAGGATTCGGCATCCACGTCCAGCAAATCGAAGGATTCTTTCAGATTCATCAGGCGATAGAGTTGGTAGATATTAATCATGATGATGATCGCATTTAAGAGCGCAACCGGATATGCCTTAATCAGCAGAGCATAGGTCACAAAGACAATTGCCCCGCTCAGACTGAACAGGCGTAAGCGTAAAATCGAGGTCATCAACAAGCCAGTGGCAACCAGTATTGACCCCATATAGCCGATGAGTTGATAAAATGTTGCTGTGTCCATGTGTGTTACTCCAGAATGTGTGTGTACCTCATCCCTGAATGCCTCTCCAAGAATTTAGGGAGGGACTTCAATGCAATTTGGAGAGGATAATGTGTCTAGTTTTCCAGCATATGTGCAAGCTCTTTCTCAAGAGCAACCGATGATTGTCGCACAGGGATAGCTTGCAGACCAGATTGTGTTGCGGCGGCAATGGTTTGAGGCGATGTTGCAACAATGATTATTTTATCAGGGGATGTGTGGAGATGTGCGTATAGTTTCTTGAAAAATAGGCTGTCATGTTCATAGTGATTAAGGGTATCCGCCCCGATGATATGCTGTAGATTCGGGATTTCTGCCATAATCGCTTTGACCTGTTTTTCCAGCAGATATGAAAATGCCCCGATTGAGTATCCTTTTTCCTGACATTTTTCGATCACAGGGAGTGCATCCGGCAATAAAACATCATGACAGGGACTGCTAATCAGTTCATTTGCCAGTGCCGTGATGTCGGGTTTCGGTGGTTCAGGAATTTTGCCGATAGTGAACAATGCACGGGTGACACGGAATAAGCCTTCGTGAATATCGTCGATGCCATCATCCCCGCTAAAATTGAGGTCGGCATGATAATCATCCCAGTGCGTGACGATTTGCTCATCTATCGCAGACCAGAATTCCGGTGATTTGCCATAGCGTTCGGACATGATTTTCACCATGTTCGCACGATAACATTGGCGCATCTTGTGACCATCAACGAGAACGCTTATACATTTAAACAATATTATTTTTTGCATGGCTATGTCACAATCACAGGTGACTATTTTTATAAATTATGGTTAACTCCCGCCAGAAACTTTCTCTGAAAAATAATCCCCTATATTCTATGTGAAACTTTAGGAGATTAAACAATGTTGAGACAATTGGCTATCACAATTTTCAATGTACTAAGTGCTTTTGCCATCTGGTATTTTACAGGTGGTTGGATGATGGAACATGCTGACTATGGCGAAAGTATAACCATCGGGTTCGGGATGATTATTCTTTCCCCATTTATTATTATTGCAATTACACTTTTGCTCTACAATCTTCAAAAGAACCTGATAAATTTCCTCATGAGCAAGGATCAGAAAGCAATTCTTGTTATCTGTAGCATTCTGTCAACAGCTCTGACTCCGCTCCTCATTCCGCTCTGGCAACGTTCATTGATATTGTCAGTGTTTATTGTTATCGCAATGCTTATCCAAGCATGGGTAGCAATCGGAATACATATAATGCCCGGAAAGGCACACCCGATCAAGCAAAAACGTTGAAAACATTTTTCACATCACTCGCAGACCAGAATTTAACAGTGTTTTGCGATATCGTCGGATGACTTGCGCCGTGTTCGCACGATAACATTGGCGCATTTTTTGACCATCGACTAAAACACCGATACATTTGAAGAGCGCTATAATTGTCATAGGTTTTGCCGATAATTGCTAATAAGGACTCATAATGAGTACACAGTCCCTGATGTCTATAGGATACTTGCGGGAATATGTCACGCAACAGTTAGGATTAGATGGACTAACAACAATTAATGCTCCGACAATCAACAAAAACGACGTGAAAATCTCTGGCTATTGGATCGCCCAACTTCGCTATTCTTTATTTGCGCGTCCTCAAAATCAAATAATTGTAGCCTGTGTAAATTCAGACAAATGGGATAGAGGATTGCTCGGAATATTCGCTAACCAGGGTCAACCAAAGATTGAGCATAGTGCGGTTTGTAATCTAACGGATGAGCATAAAATTGTGGAAGATGTTATGCACAATATTGATATTTACCCTGACGACCCTTCCCATATAGGTCTAAAAAATGATGCCTTATTAGACTGTACGTGTGTAACACATACAGGATACACTCAAACCATTATCACTACCAGCAATAGTGCAAAGGAAAGCAAACTCAGAAATCTCATTTATGCTGTGAATGCAACTGCTCATGCCATTGCAAAGACAACTCAAGACGAAACACTCTTAGACTACATGAATTATTTCCCCAGAGTGAGCAATGAGTGAGTTAGGGTTTTCTACTCACAACTGGCATCTTACAAGATACTATAATGTGTAAAAGTCGAGACATAATTTGCGCCATATTCGCACGGTAGCATTGGCGCATCTTGTGACCATCGACTAAAACACCTATACATTTGAAGAAGATAGTTTTCATAGAATTACTTTTATCCGCTAAAATAAACTGGATTCCACACCATAGACACCTTTTAGTGACATCTATTAAAACAGGAAATTATGATGAGCTTGTATAGATTATATCCGTCGTGCTTTATTTGCCGGAAACCCGTACTAAGAATTGTGGGAGAAGATTATTTTGTAGCATCATCGTATTGCCATTTGTCCTGCTTTCATAGCTTTGATGATAAAGCTGTTTTTATAAAACAAGTAAAAGAGCAGTTAGACAAACAGGGTTGGGATATTGAGTATCAAAATCAAGACTTAACAATTGCCTCTCACAAACCAGCCTTTGATTTACATATCATAAGAAATGATTGGTTAGGCATATTTAACTTTGATGTCAATTTTCGCGAAGGTGAAGAGGGTGCATATATCCCGGATACCTTGACATATTATATTTATCACAAATGGGGAGAACCTTTTGCTAGTTTATATGATCAAATTTCTGAGGCTTTTAGCAATGACAAAGGATTTCCATTCTTAGATTTTATTAGAGCGTTACATGTTGAAAATACTCTAATGAAAAAGGAAAACCTTCAAAATAAAATGATTTATCCGGCAAGCAACCTTGTCGAAGATTTGGATGGCAACATTCATATAATGCCCCTGGCAGATGGAGAATTACGCCTGAGTGTAGATTATGAAATTTTTATTCCTGATTCCATTTGGAACCATGTACCTCAAAGTCTCAAGCTAGAATTATATGAGCAAAGAGATCAAACATCTGACAAATAAATTGCAGAACATTTTCCTCATTTTCAGTCACTCATTTTTGCTATCAATAAACGTTGATATGACCGTTCATATGCACGACATCACAAATCAATTCCCAAGGCTTCGTCTCTCTAACTATCAGAATCTTGATGAAAAATCAGAGTTAGTATTCAACCAAAAGTAAGTAAAAACGCCACCAATAAATATTGATGGCGCGTGATGATCGAGCAATTGATGGGATTAGAATTGGCAATCCAGCATCAAAGAGCTTTCTGCCTCAAGATTAAGTGTAGCATCTACCGTGATTGTTTCGCCGTCGCTATTCTGTAATGTCCCACTAATTGTCGCCGCAAAATATTCCCCGGCAGCAGCGGGCATAGACTCAATCACAAGCTGACCTTCACTGTTCTGGAAGTAAAATGAACCATAACCACTGCCACTTCCCGGAACCAGATTACCTGAAATTGACAGGACTGCTTCGCCTTCGACATAACTCACTGCACTATTTGCATCAAAATCGGCAAGCGCATATGTACCGGCTTCGATACTTGCAGGCAAGTAGAGGTCAAATTTGGGAGATTGTGTGAATGTCTGGATATGAATAAGGTCTTCTACACAACCAAACTTTATATCTTGCTCAAAAGTAAATTCTTCAGCACCGGAGATCGTAACAACTGTTTCTCCCTGTGCATTCTGTTCGGTTTCATCCTCAGTATCTGTATCGTCCGTTTCTGTTGTGCTATCTGTATTTTCAACAACAGTATCATCTGTGTCATCTATTGTTGTATCAGTATTGGCATCATCAGCACCGCAGGCAACAAGCACAAAAACCAATAATACAAGTACAGCAGAACGAAAAATTTGAAGCATTCAAAATTATCCTTAATAGTGTAAATGGGAGTGCATTGTAGAGGGGCAAGATCTTAATTACAATCGAAATATCAGCACACAATCGTACTTTTACAGGTTCTTTACAGGTGTTTGTGCTAGGCGATTAATTACTTTTAAGAATTCCAGTCAATCATTTTCGCTATGAATAAACGTTGATATGACCGTTCATATGCACGACATCACCCGCGCTTTTTGTGTTATCCTCGATGTAGGGACTGGCTTCTGCCTGTCCGAAATGCACCTTAACATCCCATACACACGGATTAGGGTCTTGCTTTTGCCTGTCCGCGAACACATGAACACACAATTGTAAGGGTGGCGCACACCACATCCCGATTTTTTCTTCGTGTGCTTTCAGGCTTCGTGCTTCAAATCAAGGTTTGTAAAATTAACCTGAATCCAACCAGAATCGCCTGTTTTCGCAAAATATCCCCCTGTTATTCCCTGTTTAACAGGCAAATTTTTATAACACGTCACAAACTACTCACAACTGGCATCACAGGGTAATGCCTGCACATTGACCACATAATTCGATGGCACGCCGCCGAGTTCTGAGATCAGCACATTGAAATTCGCTGTCTCCCCTGCTGCGAGTTGCGTTGAATCCGCATCTGCAAACGCCGCACCAATAACCCGTCCATTCTCATCAAAGAGGGTTGCTATTGCACGCGGCGACAACACATCTTCTGAGCCTGTATTGGTGACTGTCCCTGTCACGAAGATTGCGCCTTCGGGGGTCGATTGCGTTTCATCTTCCCACTGCAAAACAGGAAATCCGATGACAGTCTCTTCCTGTGGCAAATAGGTTTCACTTCCGAGGGACACCGTATAACGACTGGCATTTGATGGTTGTCCCTGTCCGAAGCGCAAACTAAATGGCGCAAAGCCACCGGATTCAATCGCATAGCCCATCGCAACATCATTGGCATCTGCGACAATATCTCCGCTTTGAGTCAGCAACTGAGCGCGAACAGGTAAATTTGCTATCGCTGTCTCACCGCTATTTGTAATTTCACCGGACACATAAAACACGCCTGTGCTCGTCGTCCATGTGGATAGATTCACAATCTGCACATGAGATTGTGCTACCCCTGATAAAACGGTCAAATCAGCAACGGGTAAATCAGCGCTCTCAGCCAGCACAAAAGTATTGATAATCGTTTGTATCTGAGATTGTTGTGCAGCATCCGTCGTCACAGTAACTTCGATAATCGCCAGCAGACTACCGCTACTCTGAATGAAAGTATTGACCTGTTGCGTGGTATCAGCCGTTGTTTGGCGCAAGCCGGAAATTCGCCAGCTACCATCCCCCATCGCCTGTCGGGATTGTTCGGTATAGCGCGTAACATCAGGGCGAATATTGCTCTGATACTGCGTCATAATGTCCCCGAGCGTATCCGGGGCGACAGTGTCCCCTAAATTCAACACTGAAATTTGCACCAAGGGCGTATCACTTTCGGGAGGAGCAAAGGTCGCCGCCGCAAATAGACTGCTCGTCTGTTCGTACAATGTCCAGGTACGCGGCAATAAGAGCGAAAATGCCCCCGAGGGATGACTATATTCATTAGGCGTTGCTTCCGGTGGTAAAGGCGTCGGCGCAAAAACAACTGCCCCGCCTCCCGAACAAGCTGATAAAATAAGCGTCAGAATAATGCCAGTGAAAAATTGCTTCATCGTGCAAACCAGTTTGTGATAGTGATAAGTTGCCCTATTGTAAGTCAGGCAAGGTGTATGAAACAGGTGTCAAAACGATATTCTAACTTGCCTGCAATATCAAGAGACCGTATGCTGTGTAGAGAGTTTACAGTTGTTAGTTAACAGTTTTTGATAAAATTGCGTTTGTTGGTAGGGGCACACCGGCGGTATGCCCTTACATGTGACCGCAAAATATGTTGAAAATTGCCAGCAAAACCAATCAGGGGACATATGTATACCAATAACGATATTTTATTTCCGCACAGTGCAATTCCAACTTTAAGAGATTTACGCGGTGACAAATGGGCAGAACTCGTTGACCATATCGTGTCTCTGCCTGAAAATCATGAAGAAACTCTGGCGTTTATGCTTCTCATGATTCGTTTAAACGGGTGTATGAGTTGCGAAACCGATAGCTACCGGGCAATGCGTGGATGTGCTGCCTGTGCCGTGCAAACGTTGCGCCGATTCAAAGATGAGGACGAGCAACTGTTCGCAATGTATGAGAAAGCCCTTAAAGATGTGCGTACTTTTGCGTATCAGACCGAAAAATATACCATTCTGATGCCATCTAGCCTCTAATGGTTGTACAAACACCGTAGTTTTTGGTAATATTGTAATATCGAATGCAAGTTCAACTTTTCTCAACTTGCCGATTGACTGAAAAGCGCTCTTTTGCTAAGATTTGCGGCGCTATTTCACCAATGCGGCTATGTTTGTTTCTATGAAGTTGGACAAAAGATCATAGTCGAAAGGTAATTGGCAATAGCAAACTCAGATTATCGTATCAACAGACAAATCCGTGCAAGAGAAGTACGTCTCATTATTGAAGAGCAGGATGACAGTGGTCGTCCGGTATCGAATAACGTTGGCGTAGTTCCCATTCAACAAGCACTGCAAACCGCGCAGGACTACGGTCTGGATTTAGTGGAAGTAGCGCCGGGTGCAACGCCTCCTGTCTGCCGTGTGATGGACTTTGGTAAGTTCCAGTACGAGCAACAGAAGAAAGAGCGCAAGGCGAAGAAGAATCAGGTTAAAGTTGAAGTGAAAAATATTCAACTGCGCCCGAAAACCGATGACCATCATGTGGGCATCATGTTGAAACGGGCACGCGGCTGGCTCGAAGATGGTAAAAAAGTCCGTGTGCAGATGCGTTTTAGAGGGCGTGAAATTACGCACTCACATATCGGACGCGAGAAGCTTGAAGAATTCGAGCGTGAATTAAGCGATATCGGTGTGGTGGAGCAAAAGCCGAATATGGAAGGTCGTGACATGGTCATGGTCTTAGCTCCAAACACGAAATAAAGCAATGAAGGACGGATAACCGGCATGGGTAAAAATAGTAAAAAGAAGTTCAAGCTAAAGACGCATAAAGCAACCGCTAAACGGTTCAAAGTGACCGGAACAGGTAGAGTTGTGCGTACAAAAGTTGGTAAAAGTCACTTTCGCCGTCGTAAATCAGGGCGTGTAAAACGTTCACTCGACAAAATGGTAGAAGTGGCAAATAACAAACAGGCACGTCGCATCAAGAAACTTGCGCCGTATCTCGGAAAATATAAAGCGAATCCACCCGCATAAATTGTTTTCGCTTTATAAAAGAACACATTTTAACCCGGGGTGTTGCTCCGGGTATTTGCTGTATAGTCAGGAGATAGACAATGCCAAGAGCAAGAACCGGTGTTGTGCGCCGCAGAAAGCACAAGAAAGTTCTTAAAGCGGTTAAAGGACAATGGGGTACACGTGGTACACTTTTCCGCCGCTCAAACGAAGCGATGATTCGTAGTTTGTTCTACGCTTATCGTGACCGTCGCCAGAAAAAACGTCAGATGCGCCGTCTCTGGATTCAACGCATCAACGCAGCAGCACGCATCAATGGTCTGAGCTACAGCCGCCTGATTCATGGTTTGAAACTGGCAAATGTAGACCTCAATCGTAAAGTGATGGCAATGCTTGCGAATGATGATCCACAGGCATTTGCAGCAATTGTCGGTGTTGCAAAACAGGCACTCGCTTAAAACTAAAAGCAGGGTCACTCACGACCCTGTTTTTGATTCTATATCCTGGCAGGTGGCGCAGTCGACTCACGCGGAACAATTCTGGTCTCAGCATAATATTGGCGGGGTTCGGGTGATTCCCCATTCAGTAATGAAATCATATACTCCCCTGCTTTTCTCCCGAGATGTGTCATAGGAACATGTACTGTCGTCAGTGTCGGACTATCTTTCATAGCATCTGCAATATCATCACAGCCCATTACTGAAATATCGTCCGGTACGTTTAAGCCCGCCCCCTGGATACACTTAATTGCCCCTATTGCCATCAGGCCATTGGATGCAACGATTGCAGTCGGTCTTTCATCCAATCCGAGGAAACGATGAGTAGCGGCATATCCGCCCTCTTCATGCCAATTGCCTTCTACAATCCAATCTTCATTTAGCGGTATCCCAGTATCTTTTAGACCTTCATAATAACCTTGAAGACGTTTACCGGCAGCATTATGCAACAACCTGCCAGTAATAAATGCAATGCGTCGATGCCCCATTTCATACAAGAATTTCACATTGGCTCTGATCAACGCTTTATCATCAATACGAACCATATAAATTTGCTCAAGATCAGTATTTGAAAGCGCTGCAAGTACAACATATGGAATCTGCTTATTATTGCAAAGTGCCTGTATGTCCTTCATGTTGTCGGGATGCAAGATAATGAAACCTGCTCCCGGTCGTTTTGACAATAATCGTTCATAATATGCCTGATCTGCAATAATTGAATTTATTGGAAATAATTGTGCAGTAAAACCTGTCTTGAATAGTTTGAGGTTCAGCCCCTCCATCACCTGCCCGGCCCAGTCATATCGAGGCAGGTTACTAAATGCTGTATCAGGTGTCCCCTGCCAGACCATTGCAAAAATCATTTCATCATCAGAGGTTTTAATAAATTCATCCAGTACGGCTGAAATCAAGCTGTGTTTCTGTCCGGCAGACTCTCCTTCTGCAATTCGTTTTATCACATCCACATCAAGATCAAATTTTTCCGCAATCAATTCAAAGTATCTATTTTTATTGGGATGATCTACTCCCATAGCTTACCCTACTCTATAAATATTCAATCTATTTCATAGTATAATAGAAGTCATCCATTAATTCAAAATCATTTATCAGAAGATAATAATGACCGGATCAATTTTACACAGATTGTTATATGTTCTATTAAATTACACCCTGCCATTGCTTCTTTGCGAAGATTATCCACACCTGTATATTTACTATGATAGTGCCGCTAACTATCGGGATGCAAACAAGCTCTCACATAGGGGCGTATTTTCGACTATGCAGGAGGTGGGGCAGTTGATTCGCGGGGAATCAGCTTTGTTTCTACAACATAGTGCTGTGATTCCGGTGTTCTGCCGTTTAACAGATCAATGGCATATTCACCGGCTTTCTTCCCGAGGTGCGTCATCGGAATATGGACAGTTGTGAGGGCAGGTTTCTCCCTCATAGTCGTTGCAATATCATTACATCCAACGACTGAAATATTGCCAGGAACATTTAAGCCAGCAGTCTGAATGGATTTGATCGCACCCAGTGCCATCTGATCATTTGATGAAATGATTGCCGTTGGTTGCGGCGCAGTATTTAAAAAGTGTTGAGCCGCTGAATAACCTGTATCTTCCCGCCAGTTACCTTCAAAAATCCAATCCTCATTCAGGGAAAGTCCCACATCTTTCAGACCTTCATAATATCCTGCAAGACGCTCGACTCCTGCATAATGTTTCTGATTACCTGTAATAAATGCAATTCGCCGATGACCCAGTTTAAAAATGTATTCAACGGTATTTTTCATAGCAGATTTATCGTCTACCCGTATAGTATAGTGCAAACTGAGGTCAACTTTCGCGGGAGGCGCGAGTAATACAAGAGGGAGGTCTTTTTGATTACAAACAGCCTGAATCTCCGAAATATCATCGGGTTGAAGAATGATGAAAGCAGCACCGGGACGCTTCTCTAGCAAATACTCAAAATAGGCATAGTCGGCGAATATACTATTTGCGAAGATCATCTGTGTCCTGTACGGAGTCCTGTGTAATCTGAGGTTCAAGCCCTCCATGACCTGGGCTGTCCAATCATAATCCTGCAAATTTGTGACAACATTATCGACATGTTCGCCTTGCCAGACCATAGCAAAAATCAGACCATCTGACGTGGTTGAGTGTCGTACAAATTCAATCAAAACGCTAGAAATAATGCTATGTTTCAGTCCGGTATCTTCACCAAATGCGATTCGCCGGACATTGTCAGCACTAATCTCAAATTTCTTGCTAATATCCTGAAAATATCTATCAACTGCTGGATTATTCATCCCGGATTATCCCTGCACATTGGTTTTGACTTTATAACTTATTTTGCTACTGAATCTTAAGTGTTGGCTAGAAATTTCTAAGAAATGACCCCGCGCATGGTCTCTTTGCGAAGATTATCGACAACGTGATAAAGTGCTTCTTTATCGTCTGCCCCGCTTGCCTTTGCATCGCGATACGATTCCAGTTGACGATCAGAGCTTGTGCCATTTTGTAAAATGGTCATGATATATTCGACATCGCGCCGTGACCCGAGGTCATCTACGACATCATCTACAAACTCGATGAGTTCTCTCACGAGGAAACGGGCAGGAACAGCTTCTGCTTTACCGTAATCGACCAGTTTGCCGTCCAATCCCCAGCGGACAGCACGCCACTTATTTTCCGCGATAAGTTCTGTGCGATAAATACGCCAGCTTTGATTTTGATTGCGTAGTTTAACCAGTTTGGCGCAGATTGCTTGAATCAACGCAGCGATACAGATGGCTTCATCGACTGTCGTGCAAATATCCGATACACGAATTTCGAGTGTGCCAAAATCTTCCTGTGGACGACAATCCCACCAGAGTTTGGTGTAATCGGCTTTCCCATCACGCCTTTTCCCGATTGAGCCAGCTTTCCCGAGTGTTTCGACAAAGGCTTTATACTCATAGAAAGACTTAAATGTAGGAGGAATACCCGTGCGGGGTAAATTTTCAAAGATGATGCTCCGGTAACTTTTTAATCCGGTTTGTCGTCCGTGCCAGAACGGTGAGCTAGTGGTCAAAATGAGAATATGTGGCAGGAAATAGCGCAACTGATTTTGAATATCTATCATCAGTTCGAGTTGTTCGTGCTCTGTGCCGAAACCAACATGAACGTGCATCCCGAAAATGAGCATTCTACGGGCAACTTCCTGCATATGAGATTCGAGGTCTTTATAACGTTCGCCTTCGGTGATTTTTTGCTCATCCCAGCGCGAAAATGGATGGGTGCTGGCGGCAATGATACAACGGTCATGGTGTTGCGCGATTTTGTTGACCTCACGTCTCAATCGAATGATTTCAGCACGGGCTTCCTGCACATTGCGGCAAATATGACTCCCGACTTCAATTTGAGACTGCATGAACTCCGGTTTGAGTTGTTCGCCAAGAACGAGTTTACTATCATCTTCCATGAGTTGTTGAACATAAGCGGATAATGCGCGGGTTTCGGGGTCTACAATCTGATATTCTTCTTCAATACCGATGGTGAGTGGTGCTGTTAACATAAGTCGCCCTCAAATAATCTAACACGCCCGTTTCTATGTTAATCTTACCGTCTGTATTCACAGAGCGCAAAAAGCGAATTTACCCTGCATGTGCTACACTCATGCTCACAAAATAATTACAGGATTCAGTATGACAAATCAGGTTGCATTTGGAATTATCAGTACAAGCTGGTGGGCAGAAATTGCTTTTTTACCTCATCTGCACAATGACGAACGGGTTATTATAAAAGCGGTGTGTGGACGTAATCAGGAACGTGCGGCGGAAATTGCCGAAAAATACGATATTGAGGAAATCTATGCGGATTATCGTGATATGATTGCACAATCGGAACTGGATGCGGTAATCGTCGCATCGCCCGATGATTTGCACTATGAGATGGCAATGCTGGCACTGGATGCCGGATTACATATTCTGTGTGAAAAACCCGTTGCAATGAATGCCAATCAAGCGCTTGAAATTCTCACAAAAGCAGAAGAAAAACAGGTCAAGCACCTCGTGAATTATACCTGGCACTGGCTTCCTGTTTTCCAGCAAGCGAAACAGTATATTGAAGATGGATTTATCGGTCAGGTCTATCATGCCAATTTTAGCTGGTTGAGTGGGTTCTGGCGTCCCGGCGCGTATCAGTGGCGTGTCAATAGCAAGCGTTCGAATGGTGTTGTCGCTGATTTAGGTTCACACCTGTTTCATCTTGCCGCCTGGTTGATGGGTGACGTAAAAGCAGTGACAGCGCGGCTGGGTTATCAAGGGTCATATGATTCGCCGGAGGAAATAGCATTATCCCCTTCGAACGATGTCGCCCTGGTGATACTGGAATTTGAATCGGGGGCAATCACACAACTCACAGCCACCACATTATCCAATGTATTGAAAACACAACCCGATACATCCGTAGAAATACATGGCAAAGCGGGGTCAATGCGAATTAGTTTCAATCTTGCCGATGAGGGTGAGGTTGAAATGAGTTTCAATTCACGCAAAGATGCCGCAGATAACGAGATGTTTGAGCAGAACACACTTAATATGCTCGATTATCTCAGCAATAATCCGGTTGGGGTGCGTTATTTCGTGGATTGCATTGTTGATGATATTGAACCAGTGCCGTCTCTCAAAGATGGTTATAAAATACAGAAAATCATAGATGCCGCGATACGTTCCCATGAAACGGGTCAACGGGTTGAAATTGACAATAGTACGAATGAGAGCAATTGAAATTTAACATGGTCGAAACAATTACGAGTTTACAGAATCAACATGTGAAGTTAGCCAATCTTCTCCAGAGCAAAGCACGGGCACGCCGTAAAGAAGGTAAAATTGTGCTGGAAGGCACGCGCTTGATTGGAGATGCCCTTGTACAGAAAATCGTGCCGGAGTATGTGCTCTATGAGCCGAAAAAAGTCGATTATGATTTGCTGGCAAAACTCCAACAAACCAGAGCAACACTCTATGAAGTGACTGACGAAATCATCCAGCATGTGAGTGATACACAGAATCCACAGGGCATTACAGGAGTATTTCGGATACCGAAACCATCTCTGCCGGATAATCCGCAACGGGTGCTTATTTTAGATGCGATTCGTGAACCCGGTAATATGGGAACAATCCTCAGAACAGCAGGTGCAGCAGGCGTTCAGGTCGTGATTTTAGCGCCAAATTGCGTTGACCCTTACAATCCAAAAGTGTTGCGGAGTGGCATGGGTGCTCATTTTCGTTTGCCAGTGGTTGAAGCGGATTGGGGCAATATCAGTGGCTATTGTGATGACCTCAACAAATATCTGGCAACGGGCGACGGGGATGTCACTTACAGCGATGTCGATTGGACAGACTCCTGGGCACTGGTGATTGGTAACGAAGCGCATGGTGGTGGAAACAAAGCAAGCAATTTTGCTGATAAAGGTGTGTCGATTCCAATGGCAAATGCTGAATCACTGAATGCGGCGATTGCGACAGCCGTTTTGTTATTCGAGGCACAACGGCAGCGATTTCAATCCTGAGAACAGTAATCTCTATCAACTGTCGATGAAACTTGCGTAAGATAATAAGGATACTGATCCGGTTCGTTCAGTCGCCGTACATAACTGGTTTCTGTTCCCTGAATAACGACAATCTCATTGGCTTGAATGCTAAGGTCTAAGTCGAATCTTGCTTGAATTTGAAAAGCTAATTCAGATATCTCATAACCATCTGCAAAAATAGTGATTGTAATAGCATCATCGCCTATATGATGTGGGATTTGCTCTGAAAAGATGCCATTTACATCCGGTGCAACAATCCTATCAACGGCAACTGATTGAGGACAGATGCCTTCCGGCTTGCCGATGTGAATTGATATAGAGCCAGAATTAGTTCCCGTGATATTGCCATCAAAGTACAGGTTTTCATAAGATGCACTTTCGACACAGTCGCCACCCATGAGCCCAAAGTCCATGTTGCTAAAGGCATACAATACGGCAAAGAAGCCAAGAATCACGGTTAAAATGCAAAAGACAATAATATAGCCGATTGCTGTTATTATTGAAGTCAAGATGGGACGACGTGTAGTCTCGTGTTTCTTTTTCTTCATGAGTTCACAGTTTCCAGAACGAATCACCATCTACACAATTATACTCAGAAAACAGGTCAGACGGAGATTTTATCCCCCTCTGACTGATTCTTTTCACTCTTCCCAGGTATCAATGGTATGCGCTTGCATCAGAGTCAGACCTACACCCTGAGGGTCAGCGATGACAGCGAAACGTCCGACACCTTTAGCTTCTGCCTCAAGATTGACTGTACCACCTTTTGATCTGACCTTTTCCAGGGTTGCATCTAAATCGGCGACATTGAAATAAACATTCCAGAATGACGGCATCTCACCGTATTCCTCGCCCATCGTCATGATGCCGCCATTGACCCGTCCCTGATTGACAATTTCGTGATAACCATCACCATCGCCGGCACGGAATTCCCATCCGAGTAATTTGCCGTAGAAATCCATTGCTTTTTGTGGTTCGCGGGTGGCGAGATCGTTCCAGAGCATTGCCCCGGCTGTATTCACGATACCAGCACCAATCATCTCTTTTGGTTGCCAGAGTGCAACAGTCGCGCCAACGGGGTCTTGAATAATCATCATGCGCCCATCATCCATTGCGTCGAAGGGTTCATCTAAAATTGTGCCGCCGTTTTCTGTGACGGTATCCACCAGGGCTTCCACATCATCAACTGTGATAAAGTTTTTCCAATGTGAGGATTCTTCTTTGTCATCCGGGATGGGAATTAATGCCGCTACGTTTTCTCCATCCAGCTTGAAGCGGGTAAAAGAAACATCTCCGTATAGTGGGAGTTCTTCAATCTCCCAGCCCATGATGTCTGCATAGAATGTTTTCACGGCTTCATAATCTGTCGTGTGGCAATCTGCCCATGAAAATGTGCCATGCGGGTATTTTGTCACTTTGTACATTGGTTTGTCCCTCAATCGCGTATCTATAAGCATAGCACGCCATGCCGCTACCAGAAATTACCATCGGGCGGAGTTTTATTCCCGCCCGTTTGTAATAATATTAGTTTGAATCCTATTTTTCACAGGTTGTTATCTTTTGAGAATTCGCCTTTTGAGACAAATAAAACGGAGGCATGTTGCCGATGCCTCCCCGTAAAAAGTCAATTCCAACTGAATTGACCGATTAGTTTTCTTCCCATGCCTCGATATTTTTGGCTTCCATCACATAGAAAGTTGCGCCCTGCGGATCAGCGACGACAGCGAATTTACCTACGCCTTCTGCTTCACCTTTCATATGAATTGCACCATTATTCGCGGTGATTTTTTCCAGAGTTCCGGCAAGGTCAGCCACGTTATAATAGACCATCCATACAGAGGGCATCTCGCTCATCTCTTCCGGCAATTTGAAGATACCACCGTTCATGCGACCATTATTGACAATCATCCAGTAATCACGGTCACCATCCTGCTGATACTCCCAGCCGAGCAAGTTCCTATAAAAATCCATTGCTTTCTGAGGCTCATCAGTAGAGAGTTCGTTCCAGAGCATCGCGCCAACTGTATTGACCAGTCCCGCACCAATAGTATTTTTCGCTTGCCAGAGAGAAATTGTACCACCTGTCGGATCCTGTAACACCATCATGCGACCGTCTTCAAAGACATCAAATGGCTCTGAAATGACTGTTCCGCCATGTTTTTTCACTTTTTCAACGAGGGAATCCACATCATCAACTGTGATGTAGTTGTTCCACATAGGCGGGATACCCTGCTCTTGCATTTCCGCTTGCATGGGACTGATTGCACCGACATTTTCACCATCCTGCTTAAACATCGTGTAGAATTGCCCTTCCCCCATTGGCAAATCTTCAGTTCCCCAGCCAAATACCTCTGTATAAAATTTCTTACCGGATGCCTGATCTGTTGTACTGCACTCTGCCCATGAAAATGTTCCATGTGGATATTTTGTCACTTTGTACATCGCATCTCTCCCTGCATAAAATAGAAATTTTGTTCTAATTCATTATACCAGAACATGTGTTTTAAAGTCAATCAAATACTGTTAAATTTCTATGAAAATAAAAAGAGGCACACACGATTGTGTACCTCTTTTCTACGGGTATGCTGTAGCAACCCTTACATTGTTTATTCGGCTTCAACGCCCATATGGAAGGCAACCACATAATCGCCTTCGGTGCTGCCGTAGCTAGTCATCACATAGTTAAAATAGAAACCAGCAAGGTCTTCATCAACAGCTAAGGTAAGCATCGAATCATATTGTCCACCACCCAATTGACGATTCTGTGAGCGCGAAACATAAGACCCGACAAGACTTTCACTCTCGCCCCAGCACAAACTGCTGCTACCAGCATCATCACAAAGAATCGGGTTGCCATCATTATCTTCTATCTGACCGAGGCTGCTATCAGCAAGGTAAATCAGAGGATCGAAAGCATTCACAACCGAAATCATGTAAACAGATGGATCAACGCCGGATTCAATCAAGGCAGGTGAAATCGCAAGAGACATCGGGTCGCCAGCACCATCAGCAGAGCTTGCATACATGCCTTCGATAATCAGTACAAATTCGCCGCTCGAACCACCTTCACCCGCAACAACAACGGATACATTTTCAAAGGCATTGGAGCTATTCAAATTGAAAATAACCTGGGCACTATCGCGTGAGGTATCCACATCGCCAGTTGTCGGCAGGTCGGCGCTGTAAGTTGCCGCTTCACTGTCGTTATCATTGCAAAGGGCATCATCGTAGTCCCCTGTAAGCATTACAGCTAAAACAGGATCAAAGCCATCAATACCGATAGCTGTTACGCGATACTGATTACCACTGCGCTGTTGTACAATTGTCAGTTCTACGCCAGCTTCAATTTCGTCACCATCACGACATTCGACATCACGTCCCCAGTCAACATCATAGTCACCGGATGAGTCATCGTCATCGTCGTCGTCATCATCGTCATCGCCACCCTTACCGATTGCTTCGACAGTCAATTCAAAATCACCATCAGGGTCGCCACCAAAAGCATCTACAACAATGATATAAGTACCATCGTCCTCAGCTTCAAATTCAAGGTATGAATTCAAGCCCATTCCGTCACCGTCATCATTGCTATCAAGCTCATCTTCATCTTCATCCAGAATGCGGACAATCGGGTCAAAATCATCTGATTCCAGCGTAATTGCAATTTCATCGCCTTCATCAAGTTCAATTTCGTATTCGACAGTATCATCATCAGCTTCGCCTTCGATACTATCACCGATTTCGATCTCTTCCTGAGCAAAAACAAGACCTGTTAGGCTCAGAGTGAGCAATAATAGAAATAGAGCAGTGGTTAAACGTTTTAGCATTAAATGTTCCTCCTAATAATTGAGCACAATAAGAATTTAGCACATTTTTGACGCTACAGTCTCTTAACAAGTTGAAAAGTTGTAAAAATTCGATGCAGTAAAATGTAAAGGTGTTGCGTTTGAGGAGTAGCACTACACAATTTCGGAATTGGAGACAGCGTGTCAGACACATTATCGAGCGAGGAGGAGCGCGACCTCATCGCTGATTTGCCGGATAATCCAGATGCTTTCCGCCCGCTCTATCGACATTATTTCACACGAATTTTTGCGTATGTGGCGTACAGAGTCGGCGGAAAACAGGATGCGGAGGACATCACCGCAGAGGTATTCATGCTTGTGGTGGAAAAAATTCATCAGTTTGACTATCGCGGCGAAGGGTCTTTTGCAGCATGGCTCTTTCGCATTGCTTATAACCGGATTCAGCAGTTCTACCGGAAATCACAACGGTCAACACTACTCATGCTGGATGACTTACCGGAAATTAGCGGAGATAGCATTTTGCCTGACGAAGCAATCATCAAGAAAGAGCAATTTGCCCGTTTACAAAGCATGATTGCAAGTTTAGCTCCCCGGCGACAGGAAGTAATTACCTTGAAGTATTTCGGGGAACTGAAAAATAATGAAATAGCGGAGATTCTAGAATTGGATGAACGCACCGTTGCCAGTCATCTCAGCCGGGGTCTCGACGATTTGCAGGAGAAATATCAAAAAAAGGACGTGATTCATGAGTGAGAATCATCATAACAGCTTCAATGACAATTCTGTGCATGGTGATGATGCTCATGAGATACACCATGCCCTTTATAGTACTCTACCGCGTGCAGAACAGGCATTTCAGGACAATCTGGAAGATCAACTCATCGCAAGTTTGAACAGAAAACACTCTCAGCGTGACACAGAGGATAACACCATGAAATTATTTAACGAAAAACAAAAACGGGGCAATAGTTCTCGCTTACCACTTACTTTAGCTGCCGCCGTAATCGCTATCGCATTTGTAGGCGGATTGCTATTCTTCATACAACGTGCTTCGACACCTTCATTGCAACAGCAGACAAATTGTGAATTCAATGGTCGAACCATTCCCTATGTCATCGAGGAAGGGGATACCCTGTTCAGTGTTGCCGGAGCATTCCGCACAACCGCTACCCGTCTCACCGTAGCAAATTGCCTTGATTATGATGTGGCGCTTTCGCCGGGTGATACCCTGTACATTCCAATTTCCAGTATCACAGACACTCAAGAATGTGAGGAGATATGTGAACCTGTTATAGCGGTGGTTGCTGTGGCAGATATTGCTCCGGGAACATATATCACAGAAGACATGTTGATGATTGTGACATTTATGCCCGATGAAATTGACATGGAGCGCCGCATTGATGTGATTGATGATATTGTCGGGCGACGTGCTAATACTCCAATAAATCAGAATCAGCCGATTTATAGCAATATGATTGGAAGCTACCATACACCAAATCCATTTGAATTAACGGCTACAGCCATTGTTGCAGAAGCATCTGCTACACCGGGCACAGCCGTTGTTATTGCAGTTCAAAACATTCCAGAAGGAACTGTCATCACGCAGGAGCATGTCACACTGTTGACAATGGCAGAAGAATCTATTTCCAGTGTTGCCTTTACAAGTATCGACGATGTTATCGGAAAAACGGCAAATCGAGAGATTTATGCAGAGGAAGTTATCATTGCTTCCGAACTGGCAAATTGTTATTACGATGGTGAAACATTCCCCTATACAATTCAACCCGGCGACACATTATTCGGCATTGCCTCTGACTTTGAAGTCTCATTCATACAGATTAGCGATGTGAATTGTTTAGATGATCCAGCTATTCTCTCAATTGGAGATGTCCTACATATACCCGGGGATTCTCCCGTTCAAATAACATCAACACCGGATGCCTTCCAGTTAACCGCAACGGCAATTATTGATTGGGCGACAGAAATGGCAAGCACACCGGAAGCTGTTGATAGTGCCAATGTTCCGGGGCAAATACCGAATCCGGTGACAGTAATTGTCGCATCACAGGATATTGCACCGGGAACGGTCATCACATACGGGATGCTTGAATATCGTTCGATGATGCCGGAAGATGTGGATGCTATATTCCCCTATTGCTGTCAAAATTACATTGTCGGGCGTACTGCTCTGGAGACAATACAAAGCGGTAATATCATTGAAGAAACCATGCTCGGCATAACAACCTCAACAGAAAATCCGCATATCGGTATCATTATCGGGCATCTCGGCGAAGAAAGCCCGCCACCGGCTGTTTGCGATGATGGTCTGACTGAAGGGGAAGTGAATCAGGAAATCGGGAATTTAACAGCAACTCAATTACGGCAAATGGGCTATAATGTCGAAGTTTTCGGGCAATTGGACGAGGGTGTAAACGGATTTGTTGCTGACCTGCTAATTGAAATCCATGCTTTCGCCTGTACAGATGACAGTCCATCCGGTTATCTGGCAGGATACAATTCTGCAACTCCCGGGACTGAACAATTAGAAACATGCCTCACGACACACTATGAGGCTGCAACCGGGTTAACACCGATACGGGATAATTACGAAGTGCCGATTAGTTCATCATATCGTGTATTCGATGTTGCCATGACAACTCCCGCAATGATGTTAACAACAGCATCTCTAAATGCAGACCGTGACTTATTGACGGAAAACCCGGAAACAATTGTATCAGGCATTATCTCTACAATATCCTGTTTCGTTCCTCTATATAATAGCAATGTCGCAACTGATTTAGTGCCACTGGTGATTGCGACACGCGGTATCGAACTCAATGAGATCATCACAGAAGACATGATTACAGTCATTTATGTCTCTCCTGAATACATGAATAGGCTACAACCGCCGCTATCGAGTTTCATGAATGTCACAGGTAGCCCTGAATTAGTTGTCGGGCAGGTAGCAGCAGAGTTCCTCCCGGAATTTGAACCTGTTTTGTTAGAAAATCTGCGTTCTGCGGATACTTGTACGGGTGAATGTATGGCAGTACTCCCGCAGGGGATGGTTGCTGTTATGCTCCCGACCTATGATGATGCTATCCTACACATTCCTTTAGGTTCACGGATTGATGTACTAGCAAATGTTTATGGTTCGACACTTGCCGAAAATGGCATGTATGCAGATAGTGATCTTGTTCCAGGTCAACTAAGTTACTATACAAGCCCATATTTCGATATAGAGCGGGTGGCATCAAATGCAATTCTGCTACTGGTGGATGCTGCTAGCGATGAAACCCCCTATCACCTGATTACGATTGCCGTTGATAGTCAATATGCCTCCTCTGTGACAAATGTTGCGGAAGCACAATTCCCGACAATGATTGTTCCGCATATTCCCGGGACAGATAGGATTGAGAGAGGAACGCATGTCCAGCAAGGATTCCAGGTTACAGACGATAGATTAGCGATCATTGCAATTCCCTTAGACCAGGTCAATACCCGTGAAGTGATAAATGTTGGTGATGTACTGGATGTGAATTTCTCACTGCCCTATCAATATGATGGCACTATGTTTGAAGTCACACCACAACCGGGCGATGTTTTTAGCTACTCAAGTCCAAATACTATTTTGCAAATTGCCGACACAACTGTCTTGTATGTCGGACGCGGAAATGAAGAATACTGGAATCCGTACAGTGAAAATCAGGATGAACTCTTCATGGCAATCACTGTTAACCTCACAGAGGCATGGCTCGTTCGCTGGTATGTTGATAATGGCGCAAGTTTCTCATTGTCAGTTGATACCGTCGCGACCAATCAATCACGGCAAGAACAGGGGTTTGCAGTTGCCATCCCTATTTCTGAGATTGAAACAGTGGAATACGGCATCGTACAGGGCGATGTCATCAGTCTGGAGCTTTTGAATCCTGCAAGTACCGGAGATGTGATCTTCGAGAATATAGATGTTCTGTATATTGGTTATGACCCTGAAGAAGCAAGTATCATGCAGAATCTTGTGTATCTGAATGCGGGTAACGAAGAAGAAGGATTCATCGTCATACGTCTCGATTTTGAACAGCATTATCGTCTGGCAGAATTAGTACAGGACAATAGCACGTTCAGAATCACCAACCATCAGGATATGACCCCGCCAATCATCAACATCGGCATTGAAAACACAGGAAATATTGTCGATGAAGCTGTGCATATCCGTAACCTGGATGATGAAGCGCTCGGTCTACAAGGCTGGACACTACAGGATGAAGATGGCAACGTTTATGAGTTCGGTGAAATGACTATATTCTCCAATGCTCAACACAGTGTGCGTACAGGCACAGGACAAGATAGTCCTCTCATAAGTTATTGGGGATTACAGGACAGTGTCTGGCAAGCCGGAGAAACCATTCGCCTCTATGATGCGGAAGGTAATTTGCAAGCCAGCTATACAATTGCAGGCAACTAATCTCCACTAACATACGATTCAATTCAGAAACACATCCAGCGCGGGTGTGTTTTTGTTTTCAAGGATAAACAATGCAGGAGACACTCATGCGATTCACAAAATATCTATTCATGATACTGATAGGCATTCTATTCACCGGCTGTCAACAATTGGCTCAAGCACCACCGGAACAGATTCTCATCACAACAACGCCTGCACCGACAAATATTCCTGTCCCGACTGCTACAATAATGCCGCGAATTCCAGTCGTGATTGCCGTTCAGAATATTCGGGCTGGTAGAGAAATACAATCTGATATGCTCGCGACGATTCTTTATCCAGCCGATATAGTTCCGGCAGGTGCATTCGATAGTATTGAATTCGTTGTCGGGAAATATGCCCGCACAGATATTTATGCCGAAGAACTGGTACTCTCCCGTAAATTGGTCGAAAGCAATTCAGAAGATTTAATGGGACGTGACCTGCTTCCCGTTCCAATTGCCAACCGCGATATTGCAGCAGGAGAAGAGTTTACACGCGATATGTATCACACAGCATGGATAGAAAGCTTTGAGTTGGATGAATTAGGCATCAGCGAAAGTGACCTTATTCCAAATGGCTTTGTCCCGAATTCTGCTACCTATGATATTCAAGCGAATACACCAATTTTAGCAAGAGACCCGCAGTAGAAAGTAAAGGGATGGGGCTTACAAGATTTTCTATTTTTGTCATCGCAAAGAAATAGAATCTCATGAGCGGTACTCGAAAGCAATAGCGGCTTGCGCTACAATAGCCATGTATAAATTCAATGTCGTGCCGCGTCTATAAAGATAGAGAAGTCTTTGCCGTGATGGTATGATGACGGTACGTAAAAATCCGAATAAGGGAGAAATTTAATGGCGAAAGAATATGATGTCGTTGTCGTCGGTGCAGGTCCCGGCGGTTATGTTGCAGCAATTCGCGCAAGCCAGCTTGGTTTAAAAGCCGCAATTATCGAGAAAAAATACTGGGGCGGTGTCTGCCTCAATGTGGGTTGTATCCCCTCTAAAGCATTACTCCATAACGCAGAATTAGCACACACATTCAATCACAAAGCAGAAGAATTCGGTATCAAGGGCGAAGTCAGCTTTGATTATAAAGTCGCATGGGAACGCAGCCGTGATGTTTCCGCAGGACGTGTTAAAGGTATTCACTTCCTGATGAAGAAAAACAAAATCGACGAATATGATGGCTGGGCAACGTTCAAAGACGCAAAAACAGTCGATGTTGCGCTCAATGATGGCAAAACCGAAACACTGAGTTTCAAACATGCGATTATCGCGACGGGCGCAGTCGATAATACCCTGCGTGGTGTGGAATTCAGCGATAATGTCATTAGCTGGGAAACACAAATCATGACCGATAACCTGCCGGAAAGCATCGTGATTGCGGGTGGTGGTGTCATCGGTGTGGAATTCAGCTATATTATGGCGAATTATGGTGTTGATGTGACGATTGTAGAATTCTTCGATCAAATTCTGCCGAACGAAGATAAAGAAGTTGCCCGTGAATTGACCAAACAATACAAGAAAATGGGCGTAACTATTCTCACAGGTCATGCCGTTCAGACTATTGAAGATACAGGCAAGGGTGTCAAAGTCGTCGTCGAAGATAAGAACAAAGGCGAAAAGAAAACCCTCGAAGCAGGTAAAGCGATGGTCGCTATCGGCTTCAAACCGCGCACAGAAGGCTATGGTCTGGAAAATACAGGCGTCAAATTAACAGAACGTGGCGCAATCGACATCAATGAAAAAATGCAAACCAGCGTCCCGCATATTTACGCTATCGGTGATGTCACTGCAAAAATGATGCTGGCACATGTCGCAGAAACAATGGGCGTGATTGCAGCCGAAAATATTGCAGGGGCTGATACAATCGAACTCGATTATGATTTCATGCCACGTGCGATTTACTGTAATCCACAGATTGCTGCTTTTGGTTACACCGAAGCACAGGCAAAAGAAAAAGGCTATGACATCAACGTAGCAAAATTCCCCTTCATGGCGAATGGTAAAGCGCATGGTCTGGCTGAACCATCCGGTTTTGTGAAAATCATCAGCGATAAAAAATATGGTGAAATTCTCGGCGCTCACATGATCGGTGCAAACGTGACCGAATTGCTGCCGGAATTAACCCTCGCACGCATGTGGGAACTGACACCTCATGAAATCGCCCGCAATGTCCATGCACATCCGACACTCAGCGAAGCGATTAAAGAAGCCGCACATGGTCTCGAAGGACACATGATTAACTTCTAGCCATCGAACTTCAGGGTGCAACATGCTGCGCCCCTACTGTTGTAAAAAGAAATCCCCCGGTGAATTGCGCCAGGGGATTTTTTGATTCTAGGGGCAACCATTGTTTGCGGCTGTTCCTGCTTGCTGCGGACACTGGTCTTGTCCGTTCAAAATACCATCTCTATCGAAATCACCATTCGGATTTGGAGTAGGATTCGGCGGATTCACAATCGGGTTCACCGGAGCAACAGTCGGTGCGGGACAACCATTCCTGGCGGCTGTTCCTGCCACATTCGGGCAATTATCCTGCGGGTCGCGAATTCCATCGCCATCACTATCCGGCGGCGGACATCCACTATAATTTGTAGAGCCAAATTGATTCGGACACTGGTCATTGGCATCGGCTACCCCATCACCATCGCTATCGGTCGTCTGATTTGATGATTCAGGGCATCCATTGTTTGCGGCAGTCCCTGCTCGATTCGGGCAATTATCCTGCGGGTCATAGAGACCATCGCCGTCACTATCCGGTGGACATCCATTTATATCACCCGGATAATTCGGGCATCTATCAGCAGAATCGGCAAATCCATCGCCATCGCTATCTACCGGGGTCGGTGTGACCGTCACGCGGGGAGCAGTACCTCCTGAATTATTTGCCGGGCAGCCATTATTCTCTACTGTTCCCGGTCGATTCGGACAGTCATCCAGCGCATTTCGAATACTATCACCATCAATATCACGGGGACAGGTTGAATCAGGATCAGAGAAATTTGCACAATCTACATTACCATCCCCGGCAAAAGTGCGCGGGTCTTCGGGGCAACCTCTAAATTCAGCAACACCTGCATTATTCGGGCAAACATCCAGCGCATCCGGGAAACCATCCCCATCAGCATCATTTGGCGCATCAGGACAACCGCGTAAAGCTGCATCTCCAGCACGATACGGGCAAAAATCTAAGGCATCAACAAGACCATCGCCATCTGTATCGGCAGGCGCGTTCGAACATCCACTAAATTCGGCTGTTCCCGCAGATAGTGGGCAAGCATCATCGGCATTGAGAACACCATCCCCATCTTCATCACCATCAAATGCCAGTTCATTGTTGGCTACAGCGCGGGTCGGGTCAGGACGGCTGGCACGGTCAGCAGGTGGGCAATACGGCAGAGACTGTGTTTCACCGATAAGCGGCGGCAAATCTTCCGCATTAACTGTTTCTTCGGGTCGGATAATACAATTCACACCAGCTTCAAAACGTTGTCCCCATTGTTCCGGCGGCGGCAAATTCCCACCATCCCGTAAACGCGGCAAAATATTTTCACAGGGCGGCAAACCATCAACACCACAGGGCGGCTCACCATTTTGGATGCGGGTCTGTAAATCATTGACATTTTCAGGGGGCAACGGTGGCGCAATCCCTATCGGACGGGGTAATGGTGCAATCGGAAGTGGCGCAACCCGATTTTCATCATATGCCTGTGGTAAATCCGGGCGACCTGTGGGCAATAGTTCGTTGTTCAAAGGCAAGCGAATTTGTGTACCTTCGACTGCGGGATAGGTCTCGTCATCGAATTGCACGGCGAGACTGCCTTCCACAGTAGACATAATCAGGTCAGTTTGTTCTTCGGAAATATCTTCTGTTTCCAGCAAAACGGTTGAGCCGACAGAGACATCAACGCCATTAACATTAAAAGTCACTTCATCAACACCATCGGGGGTTTGAATCAAAACGCCACTTTCAGGCGCTTCTTCACAGGCGACCGTCCCTAATCCGGTGCGGAGATAAAAGGCTTGCATCGGAGTTTGCTCATTAGTAGCTGCATTTTCAATGGCAACATCACCAAATAGTATGAAGGTGACATTTTGTCCGGGGAGTGTATTAGGAATATCGGCTTGCAGTGACATAACTGCAACACCCCATACGCCAGCAGAATCATCCAGTTCACTGAGTTCCAGCGAAACAATATCGGCTACATCGACAACATTGCCGGGTTCTTCAAAAACAAAATCAGTTGCATCCGGTTGCGATTCAGCGCTGAGGTCAACATTACCGTAACAGGCTTCATTGCGCCCCAATTCACCGCAAAATTCTTCGACTGCCAGCAACGCCTCTTCTACCAGCGCGGAACAACTCGCCTGGGCAGCTACGACTGTTACAGATAGCGCAATAAACCCCAGCATAAAGATCTTGAGCGATTTCAGCATCACAAAATTCCCTGGATATTTGTCATCTCTAATAATGACAGTATACAGGCGATTTGTAATGTTCACGGAGATTTTTACAGTAAAATTGCAAAAACCTTACAAAAAAAGAGCGCCACTCATGGACGCTCTAATCTATTTGTTTTACTGTGAGGGTAAGGGGACAACCAGTGAAATGAGCATTCGATTATCCGCGATGACGATGTTTTCAAGGTCGTGATTGCCTTCGCCGAGGCGCTGATTGAGAATAAAATTGAAGCTCTCCTGTGTCACGACAACGATTTCCGTCACATTGAGCAGGAATGTTTCGGGAATTTCTTCATCCTCGCTATCATTTCCGGTATCAATCTGGACGGGACCTCCGATGGTCAGGATATTGTTGATGCTACCACCACTAAATGTGAATGGCACAGTGACCGTCGCCGTGATGAAAGCCGCCCCATTGTCAGCAGTCAGTTCATATTGAACCCCTTCCGGCACAAATGTGACCTGCGCCCGGCTGATTCCAGGGATTTCAGCAATCAAACGATTAACTTCTTCCTGGAATTGATAGTCTTGAATAATAACATCTGCTACAACTTCCGGTGTGCCTGTCGAAGTCGGACGGGCAACAACTGCTACGCCACCGGGAGGGAGTGGTGTAAATGTCGAAAATACAGGCGCTTCAACAACGAGAGCAGTCGCTGAACCACGCACTGCAACTGTCGCGTTGATTGTCTCTGATGGAACTGGTGTGCGTGTTGGTGGCAATGTATTCGTTGGTAAGGGTGTTTCTGTAGCTGTATTTGTCGGGAGAGGGGTATTCGTCGCTGTCTCAGTCGGAGGTGGTGTTTCGGTTGCACTATCTGTTGCTGTGGCTTCCGGGGTATTCGTCTCTGTCGGGAATTCAACGACAGTCGGCAATTCCTCCAACTCCTGTGCAGGCTGACAGGCAACAAGGATGATCGTCAGAATGATAGCAAGCGTTCCAATTTTTCGCATGAAGTATCCTGTTAATGGTGGCTGTAATTGCCTTCATTATACAGCGAAATACAGGTAGAAATGTTCACTCTTGTTAGAGTATCAGGTTGAAGCGTCCTATGATTGGCATACGCTCCATGACAGTTACTTGTTACTTCAAAAGCCCTGATTTACCCTTCCGCATGAAATTTGAATAACAGGGAGAGATCACTTTGCGATACTTAACAAGCATTTTTTTAGCGCTACTCATTGTTTTGCCTGTTCTTGCACAGAATGAGTTGAACGAGAATGACACTATTTCTCAAACACAGGAAGGGATCACAGTCACTCTGACCGACTATTATGCTGATTCCACTCAGGCAATGATATGGTATCGAATTGAAGGTTTGGATTTGCCCGATGGTCGTATCACAGGCGCACCATTTATCAGCGTATCCGCATCATCGGACGATCATCCCACGCTATTTTATGGCGCACAGGGAGGTGGTTTTACTTTCCGCGAATCCGGTGATATTGATGGGGATGAACAATTTGATTTTGATGAACCAATTACTGAAACCGTTGATGTCACTTTTGAAATTCGTCTGAATCAAGTCGAGGGGATGCCACTGTGGATTGTGCCGGATGATTTTGATCTGTCTCAATTGCCGAGGGATGAATATGCCTATGAATTCCCCTATGACCTGACTTTCTCCTTTGATGTCACGCTAACACCACATCCCGGCGAAATATTTACACCTGATTTCAGCGCAGAATCAAACGGTTTAAGCCTGAGTATTGAAGAAATTGTGCTGACGCCGATTCGTGCCAATGTGCTGGTCTGCTTTGATATTCCTGATGGAAGCGATTGGCAACCAGATATTCACCTGACAGTTGACGGCGAAGAAACATTACTCATGGGGTATGGATTCGAGGCATTACCATCGCCTGATGATACCTCACGCTGTTCTGAATTTCGTTTTCAGATTCCGGCGATAGAAAATCCATCCGAACTGTATTTTGAGGTTGACGGGCTGGTTGCGTCTGCGCCGGAAGTCCCGACGGATGAACAAATCGAAGCGGCAGAGGCAATCCTTGCAGCACAGGGTATCGAAGCGAATTATGTTATCGTTGAACATGGTATCAATTACGATATTATCAGCTATCCCGATGATATGACTGAAAGTGATGTTTACGGTGCAATGTTTCACGCACTTCGCGCACGCTATGATGCCTCATGGGAATTTACGCTGGACTTAGAGGGATAACGGGGACTTATCTACTCAAAATTCTAGGAACACATCTCAGTGTCACAAAAAACGGAGGGATACGCTGATCCCTCCCTACAGTCACGCTGTAATTTTAGATTTTATGACCAGTTTTCGAGGATTGTTTTGACTGTCATCAGGAAAGCATCGGCGGTTGCGCCATCTGCTACACGATGATCGAATGTCAGTGAGAGATAACTACAGGGACGAATGGCAATCGCATCGTCAATCACTTTGACCCGTTTTTCAATCATACCCACACCGAGAATGCCTGATTGCGGTTGATTGATAATCGGTGTCGCCACGATACTGCCACTCACACCATGATTGGTAATCGTGAAGGTGCCTCCGGTGACTTCATCCGGTTTCAGTTGACGATTACGCGCACGCTCTGCGAGATCATTCACATGACGCGCCAATCCAATCAGGTTGTAGTCCCCTGCATTTTTAATCACAGGGACGATTAAGCCATCATCAATTGCGACTGCCATGCCGATATTCTGAATGTGATTGTAGAACAAGCCTTCATCTGTCCAGCGTGCATTGAGAACAGGTACATCCTGCAAGGCTTTTGCAACGGCTGCCACAAAATATGGAGTAAAGGTCAGTTTGACACCCTGTTTTGCGAAGGCATCTTTATTGGCTTTGCGATGGTTGGTGACATTGTGCAAATCGACTTCCATCACCGTTGTCACATGAGGCGCAGTGTGTAATTTGCTCTCGACCATGTGCTTCGCGATAGATTGGCGCATTCCACTTAATTTGACCAGTTCACCCGGAACACCTGACGGGACAGGCGCAGCAGGTGCTTGTGGACGCGGTGTGACTTCCTGTTTCGGGGTCGATTTAACAGGTTCTGGCTTTTGTTCAAGGTCATCTTCATAATTTACGGCGGGTTTGAACAAATCACCCGAGCCAGGAATCTCCCAGGGGGCGAGTTCTTCCTCAACCTGTGTACTACCATTAGAGTCGAGGTACGCCAGCACATCTTTTTTGCGAATGCGACCATCGCGTCCCGTCCCCTGAATCTGACTCAGGTCAAGATTGTGTTCCTGTGCCATCCGTGCAACCACAGGCGTGACATGTCCGGTATATTCACCGCGATTGCTATTGGCGGATGTTTTCGACTGAACAGCTATTCCGACAGGTTGTGCCGTTGGTTGATGATGTCCATTTGCTGCCTGACGACTGCCGCCGGAATCACCTCCCGTTGATTCACCTTCCTGTCCGATAACCCCGAGAATCACCCCGGCATCAACAGTTTCGCCTTCTGCAATATAAATTTCGAGCAACACACCGTCGGCGGGAGCAGGAATTTCTGTATCCACTTTATCGGTACTCACGCGCACAATGGGTTCAAATTCTTCAACTGTATCCCCGACCTGTTTGAGCCATTCGCCAACAGTTCCGTCAACGACACTCTCACCAAGCTGAGGCATCATAATTTTTGTAGGCATTGAGTCTCCTTAGTAGGCTTCAAGCTCGCGGATAGCATCGGCGATGTTGTCAGGATTAATCATAAATTCTTCCTGAATCGGATGCGCGAACGGTACACCCGGTACATCGGGTCCTGCCAGACGTTTAATTGGCGCATCCATGTATTCAAAGGCTTCGTCTGCCAGTATCGAGCCAATTTCCGCGCCATAACCGAGGAACTTATTATCTTCATGCACAATCAGAGCTTTGCCAGTTTTCTTGAAAGAATTGATCACCGTTTCCCGGTCAAGCGGAACAAGTGTCCGTAAATCAACCAGTTCGACTTCGATACCATCTTCACGATGAACTTTTTCAGCCGCAATCCGTGCATAGTGCATCATCATACCGTAGGCATAGAGCGTTAAGTCACTACCCTCACGGATAACATTCGCAGGTCCTATTGGTGTCAGATAATCCCCTTCGGGAACAATACCTTTAATCGCACGATAACCTTTTTTGGCTTCAAGGAATAAAACGGGATTCGGGTCACGCACGGCACTCTTGAGCAAGCCTTTTGCATCTTCCGGTGTCGATGGAATGACGACTTTCAAACCAGGAATATGCGAAAACAGTGCTTCGATACTCTGGCTGTGATAGAGACCGCCACCGATACCGCCACCATACGGGGTACGGATGACCATCGGCACATTCCATTCACCATTGGAGCGATAGTAAAAGCGGGACACTTCACTCAAAATCTGGTTAAATGCCGGGAAAATAAAATCGCCAAACTGAATTTCACAGATGGGACGGGTATCTGCAATAGCTGCTCCCAGACCAATTGCCACAATCGACAATTCTGCCAGTGGAGAATCAACGATGCGTTCAGCACCATATTTTTCAATCAAACCTGCTGTCGCACGAAACACACCACCGCGTTGTCCGACATCCTCTCCGGTGATGAAGACCCGTTTATCGCGGGCGAGTTCTTCGTCCATTGCTTCGGTCAGGGCTTGAATCAGTGTTTTTGTTTCAACTTTTGTAGCAACTGTCATCTAAAAATCTCCCCGTGAATCCGGTGCGAAGTTATGGCTAAACGAGAGATGTTCAGCAGGGTCAGGATAAGGAGCATCTTCGGCTGTGCGATGTGCCTCATTGACTATTTGCTTCGCTTTGTCCTCATATTCGTTTTCGAGTTCTTCTGTCAGGATGCCTTCTTCCATCAGGCGATTACGGAAATTGGGGACAGGGTCAAATTGTTTGATTGCCTGTAATTCTTCCTTACTACGATAAGTACGGTCATCATCGTCGGATGAATGCGGGACAAGACGGTGACATTTCGCTTCAATACAGGTGGGTCCTTCGCCTGAATAAGCGCGTTCAACTGCTTCTTTCATGACCTCATACATTTTGATCGGGTCTGTTCCATCAACCTGAACACCTTTGACACCGTAGGCTTCCGCACGTTGAGCAACCGACATCGCCGCCTGTTTTTCGTAGGGGACACTGATGGCGTAATTGTTATTTTCAACGATGCAGATAAAGGGCAATTGATGCACACCTGCCCAGTTGAGACCTTCATGCCATTCGCCCTGTGTTGTCGAACCTTCACCGAGTGAACAGATCGCTAAGCGGGGTTGTGTATCATCATCCCCACTTTGCAGTCCCTGTGAAATACGGTATTTGATGGCGAATGCACTACCTGCCGCATGTGGAACTTGAGTGGCTACGACCGAGGATTGCGTCACGATATTGAGATTTTTACGTGACCAGTGCGAGGGCATTTGACGTGCGCCACTTGAGGGTTCACCTTCTTTACCGAACAACCCGAGCATGAAATCAAGCGGGGTATAGCCACATGTGAGGACAAAGGCAAGGTCACGATAGTAAGGATAGCTGTAATCTATACCGCGATTTATCGCAAAAGCAGCACCGATTTGTAATGCTTCATGACCGATGCTGCTGATATGAAATGGAATTTTACCCTGGCGATGCAACACCCACGCCCGTTCATCTGTCCGGCGCGAGAGCAGCATATGCCAATACATTTGGAGCAAATCGTCAGAACTCAGTTGTTCCGCGTATCGCCCCTCATGGGTCAACATATTCATTAATTAGACTCCTGGAAAGAAAAATTTCTTTGTGTTTTATTATTTTATCAGTCATTTGTGCATTATGACAAGTTAATGTAGTTAATTTTGTACGAGTCGCATAAGAGGATTAATGGAAGATGAGAAAAATAATGTAAAAACAGGGACAATCAGCTAGTTGTCCCTGATAAATTATCATCATTTAGCGTTTACGGATACGGAGTGGCATTCCACCCTTCGGACGAATCGACACAGTGGAGACTATTTCAACATCATCTAGCAAGCTTTCCAGTGAAAAAGAGAAATTCTTGATGAGCGTTGCCAGAATCACTTCGGCTTCCATTTCTGCCAGATGACTACCGATGCAAATACGGGGACCACCACCGAAGGGAATGTAACTGTATTGGTGCGTTTTATCTTTCCATTCACCATCAAAACGGGAGGGGTCAAAGGTTTCGGGATTTTCCCAATAACGGGGGTCATGATGCATCGTCCAGGGATTGATGAAGAATATTGCACCGGGTGGGAAAGTCGTTCCGGCGAGTTCTAATTCTTCTACAACCTCGCGTGTAAACAAATTCCAGACCGGGGGATACATCCGCATTGCCTCTTTCAGCACACGGTCTGTGTAAGTCATGGCTTCGAGGTCGTCCAGGGTCGGAGTATCAGATTTGACAATTGAATTTACTTCTTGAAATAATTCTTCCTGAATATCACTATGTTTTGCAAGCAGATACATTGTCCAGGTTAACATCGTTGAGGTTGTTTCATAACCAGCCGTGAACAAAATACGAATCTGATCTAAAACTTCATTATCTGTAAAACCACTTCCATCATCTTCATCAACAACATGCAATAGCGCCGAAAGAACATCTCCTGTATCTTCACCGGATGCCCGTCGTTCACGGATGAAATCCAACAGAAAATCGTGAACATACTCCATTGCCTTATTCTCTTTGAGATTGCGCGGTGTGGGAACCCAGTCCGGGATAGGCAAGAGGGAGGTTGTCTCAAAAACCAGCATCTCCAGCAAAATACCGAGAGCCTCATTAAATTCCACAGCATCTTTTTCAATATCAGGGATGCCAAACAGAACTTCGCCTATAACGCCCATTGTCACTTCGGTCATCTTTGCATCAATATCAATAATCGCGCCGTCTTCCCAGCCGGCTATCATATGTTTGGTGTGGCGTTCCATGATTTCGATATACTGCTTGATACGCTGTGTATGAAAGGCAGGCGCAGTCATCTTACGCACTTTTTTCCATTCATCTCCTGCCGCAATCAATAAATTTGTCGGACCCGCAATCTTGCCGAAAACATGCGCCATGCGATCCCATTTTTTAATTTTACGCCATTGCTTGACCAGCAATTCGTGAGCGTAATCTGGATGGGTAATCAAATAAATGTCGTATTGGGGACCAAATTTCCAATGCACAATATCTTCCTGATATTCATGCACCGTTTTTGATAGAAAACCTAACATATCCTTCTGAAATTCAAGCGCACCGGGCACGCCAAATATTCCTGTATTGGGTCCCGGTAAATCAGGCATTTTAGACATAAGCATTCCCCGTAATTAAGAGTTTCGGATAGCTGTATGCTACAGGCAAACCTTATTTATCACAAATACATGTGATAACACGTGCCACCGGGCAAAAATCTTGTATAATGGGGATAAGTGTAACCGAAAGATTTAATAATGTTAAATACAGGAAATCATACATTACCGTCTGGCAAAATCGGGATATTTTGTCAGAAATGGTACATAAGAGAACTCATACTCTTTGGTTCGGCGCTATGCGATGATATTGAAGCAGAGGATACAATTGAGTTCCTGGTTGCCTTTGAGGACAATGCCCGTACAGACCTGTTTCATCTGTTAGAAATGACAAAAGAGTTAGAGAAAATCGCTGGCTATAAAGTGAAGCTATTAAGTCGCAAATTCGTCGAAACACATCCTGATTACAGTATTCATCAGAAAAATCTCGTGTTTCAAGAAGTTGTATATAAGCGTGAAACTTCTCCAGGGTGATTCCATGGTCAAATGGTTTTCTGTTCTAAGAAAAACTTGATGTAACACTCATTCAATTCTTAATGGCTATCTCATAATATCAACAGCCATCTTATATGCGCCGATTACAGTTAGATCAAAGTAATCTGTAATATGAGAGGCTCCATCTATGAAAAATGATTCCACCGGACAAAATACATCTCCCTATCTCAAATTTGCAGCAATGATTGGTACATCCATGATTGCGATGTACGGTTTGATGTATCTGAATACCTATGAATTATCACATGTATTCTGGAGCGAAACTCGCTTCTACATGACTTTAATTATGGGTGCGGCTATGGCAGTTATCATGCTGACATTCATGCTCAACATGTATAAAGACAGGATAATTAATATTGGAATCTATGCGGGAAGTGCGATTGTATTTATCGCGTCACTCTTCCTGGTTCGTACACAGTTAACTGTAGGTGATTTATCATGGATGAGTGCCATGATTCCGCATCATTCCATTGCGATTTTAACCAGTGAAAATGCAGATATTGATGATGTTCGTGTGCGTGAACTAGCAGATGATATTATCGCTGCCCAGGAGCGGGAAATCCTGGAAATGGAATGGTTGATTAACGATATTCGCGAAAACGGGGTTGCCGATACTCATGAAGAAGCCAATGCACGCCCTGTGCCGGAATTCACCCCTGAACCATCGCAATAATAGGGAAATCGAGGTGTTGTTCCCGCTATTCCTCCTCTTAAAAGTCAGGTTTTTGCCGGAATAGCATCTCATAAAAATAGGCGGCAACTGTATCAGCATCACCCATTTCAGGGTGAAGCAACCAGTATTCCAGTACATCTCTTGTTGCCCCGACTAAAAAACGTGCTTGAAATTCCGGTGGCACATCCAATCCATAGTCAATAAAACCACTGCGTAAATTCTTCTCAAAGACCTCATGCAGCGCATATGTCCGTTGTTGTAATAATCGGCTCGATAAATCACCATCCATCTGAATGAAGAACTGTTTGTCGTGTTCCACATTATGAACAATCATGCGCCACGCCTCCCATTCACGCCTCGGATGTGGATACTTCCCGACAACTTCTATCAGATAAGCATCCAACTGATACGTCTGGTACATCAGGAGATGAAAGGCTAAATCTTCTTTGTCCTTAAAATGCAGATAAAAGGTACTGCGTCCGTAATCGGCTTCTCTGGCAATATCGGAGACAGAGACAGCATTATAGCCCTGCGAGAGAAAAAGACTCAAGGCAGCTTCCAGAAATTCGTTATAGGTGCGTTCCTTCATGCGGTCAAAGCGTTTTGTAGACATAGTGTCCATGACTGAACAAATTGACAGAGTTTCTCCCTTTTTTCTACCATGTCCGGTAAGTAAATGCAAAGAAAAGTTCGAATAGGACATAATGATGATTCCAGACATAACACAGGAAATAAGCACAATTTCTGCAAAAACACATAAAATCACAGTTCAGGGGGCGCAAATTTTTGCGTACGAAATCGGACAGGGAAGCCCTGTTCTCTATTTGCACGGGTCGCCGGATACGCATGATATGTGGCTACCTGCGATTGAACACATCGGAAGTGATGTTCGCAATATCGCTATCGACTTACCCGGTTTTGGACAATCAACGATGTCAGACAATTTTTCACTGTCGCTGGATAATATGGCAGACACTATCCATGAATTGATCATGAATCTCGATATTGAAGAGCCTGTCACCCTCGTCACTACCGATTTTGGTGGACACTATGGATTAGCATTCACAGTCAAATACCCCGACATGGTACGCGGAGTTGCTATCTCAAACACCAATTTCTTCGCGGATTATAAGTGGCACATCTTCGCTCAAATGTACCGGATGCCAATTATCGGTGAAATTCTGTTAGCCAGTGCAACCCGTAGCATGATGAAACAGACACTCAAAGGCATCTCCCCTGATTTGCCGGATAGCTATATTGACAGTTCCTATGACACGGGCTTCGGATCGCCAGCAGTACGTAAAACGATTCTGAAAATGTATCGTGCGCGGAGTTCAAAAGATTTTGCCGGATGGGAAGATAAACTCATGAAGGTTCTGGCAGAAAAACCTGCGATTGTACTCTGGGGCGATAAAGACCCTTTCATCACACCTGACTATGCGGATAAATGGGGCAATGCTGAGGTGCATCACTTTGAGGAGTATAGTCACTGGTTGCCCTTAGAAGCGCCAGCAGACTATGCAGATATCCTGCGTGCATGGTTCGATAGCCTATAAAGACTATATTCAATACTAGAGTGTCAGAGGGGGTTGAAATACCCTCTCGATCTCAAGCTAAGGCATCCTGTCGATAATGGATTGTGCGACAGTTAATAAATCCAGTGCTGCGCCCTGTTTAAATTGAGTTGCAAATTGTTCTGATGGTAGCTTCTCTTTCAGAAGGGCTATCGCAGGATTAAGCTTGGTTGTCCGGGTTTCTGAACGCAATGCTGGATGAATGTCAATCATACCGACCCACCGGGCAGCCTGATGACTATCCCCGAGAAGTGCTTCCAGGTGGGCTAATCCTGTCAAAACCGTTAATAAAAGCGGGATTATACGGAGGTTATAGGCTGTATCGAGAGCCTCCATGAAATAACGCCGTGCTGTTTCATAGTCGTCGAGTTGAAGCGTTATGAAAGCCAGGTTTTGTAAGGCATTTGTAAAAGTGAATACGTCTCTATCCGGCATTTGACGACTGGCATCTACGCTGCGGGTGAGATAGTCTTTCGCTACAGCATAATCTTGTTGTTGAAATGAGACAAAACCTAAATTGTTAAGACCAATAACCTGATAATTCAGATTCTCTTGCCTGATACTCAAATCCACCATCTCTTTCCAGGTTTCAATGGCTTCTGGCAAATTCCCCTGAAAATAGGAAACAGCGCCGATTGTCTCCAGCGCATGAATGGTTTCTCCAGGAGCAGGATTATTGTTCAGAACTTGCTGTGCAAAGTCTAATGCCATATCAAATTCATGTTCCCGTCGCCTTAGTTCACCCGCAAGATTTAAGATCCGATTACGAAAAGATGCGCCCTGTGGACAGCGTTGCAAAAAACCATCAAGCAATCGGGCTGATTCACTATAATTTGCTTCAAATTGAATCAGTCGTCTGGCAACCTCTTCAAGATAAAAGGCTTCGCGGGGTAAATCCCCCGCATTGCGCCAGTGGTTTAACAAGGACAAATAATAATCTTCGTTATCCGGGTAGACCATTTCAATTGACTGTGCAGCTTGCCGATGCAGACCTGCTTTATCCGCATCAGTCATCGCCATAAGAATCGCTTCCCGGAATTTATCGTGAGCGAATAAATAGTGGTTATCGTGAACTGCCAGCACAGCAACTTCTATCGCTATGCTTAACCACTTATCAATGTCCGGTTGTGGAAACTGAGAGACCAGCAATTGCAAGTCAATTTCCCGTCCGATAACGGCTGCCAGTACTTGAATATCAGTATATGCCTCTGAAACTTTACTCAGACGATGGTGCATAATTTGTTGCATACCACCTGTGAAGACCGTCTGCGGCAATGTCATAACGCCGATATTTTCTAATCCACCCGCCGATTCAGCCAATGCCCGTACTGTTTCAACCAGAAAGAAGAGATTACCTTCTGTTTCATTGTGCAATAAATCAACAACATGTTGATTTGCACCATTCTCACCGAGCATCGAATGACTCAACGACTGAATTAAGGGCTTATCAAGACGCTCTAATTCCATAAGGGTAAAATGTTCCAGGTTCTGTGCTAAATCAGGTGCTTCATCAATACGATAATTACCAACAATCATCACATGAGATAGCTCAGTTTCTGCCTCCATCAGTTGCTTGATAAGGACAAGGCTAGATTCTGCCCATTGCAGGTCTTCGAGTAGAATGACAAGGGCTTGTTCGCTATGCTTTATCAAATCAACAATCGCAGACATCAACTTCTGATGGGGGTCAATTCCAGGAAGTGAGGGGTTATCAGGGACATCTCTTCCTAACAATTTTGCTATATCAGGCACAATCTCTTTCAGGATAGCTGCCTGAGTATCATCGACCTTTACCTGCAACAGAAGCCGACGCACAATATTGCGCCATAACTGAAAAGGCGCACCGGAGATAACAGAGCGTCCCAATAGAACTGTTGCACCCGAAACCAGCGCAGCAATCCGCAATTCATCAAGCAAGCGTGACTTACCAATACCCGATTCTCCGGCAACAAGATAAAAGGCATTTTCCCCCTGAATAACCCGTTTTAACGCGGATTCAAGTGTATTAAGTTCCTTATCGCGTCCTATAAATGCACTCGCTTGGAGGAAGCCTTCGCGAATCGCAATCGTTTCCTGTGGAAGCTCAATATTAACAGCTTCGCATAACACCTCGATAACTTGATTGGCTGATTGATAACGATCGTCAGGGTCTTTCAACAACCAGCGATCGAGTACAGTCGCCAATCCCTGTGTTAGCATGGTCGTATCCGGTATCGTTTCCAGTATTTGCTCGATTAAGAGGGTCGGGTCATCCATTTCAAAAGGATAGCGACCCACAAACAACTCATAGGCTATTAAGCCGACTGAATATAAGTCAGCTACCCGGCTGTTAGACTGTCTGAGAAGCACCTCGGGAGCCATGTAAGCGAGTGTCCCGCCCTGTCCCGCCGAATAGCTTACGTTGGTGGATAATCCGAAGTCAAGCACCCTGACATTCGGCAAAGATGTAACCAGTATATTCGCCGGTTTGAGGTCGCGATGTAAAATATCCCGGCGATGCAAATAGATAAGTGCCTGTAAGGTCTGAATCAGCAGAAGGGCTTTGTCTTCATCACTATAATCGAGACCGTATTCCACAATGCTTTGTGCTTCTTCTAAAAGTGGCATTGTAAAAAAGGGAATCTGCTCATTGTCAAATCCATAATCCAGCACACTAATAATTTTCGGATGCCGGAGTGATGCCAGCGTGCGGAATTCCTGTAAGATACCCACATTAGCATCGCCGTAGCTGACTTTAGCATTAAATTCAAGCTCAGCGGGCGTATATTTCACACGTTTAAGGGCGACATGGGTTTGCTCAAGACGGTCATAAGCACGATAGACAACACCCATGCCCCCTTCGCCCAGTTGATTAATAAGTCGATAACGGTTTGCAATGTATTCCATAAATGACCCGCAGACAAGGCAGTACATAATTCATCATATTATAGGTCAATTCCGGGGGGCTTGCATTCAGGGCAGTTTTTGCAAGAAAGGACATATCATTTGTGATATGCCCTTTAGAATGACTATTTTCAGGGAATTAATCTCCGGCAGCGGGGGCTTTTTCCAGTTGTTCGGCAAGCATTTCTGCAACATCACGCACAACAGGACCATCGCTGTGTTCAGACTTTGCAGTCTCGAACATCTGCATACAGAATGGGCATCCGACAGCTAAAGTATCTGCGCCAGTTTCTATTGCTTCTTCATAACGTACCAGATTAACCGCTTTTTCGCCGTGTTCTTCCTCTTTCCAGAATTGAGCGCCACCCGCACCACAGCAGAAGCTATTTTTACGATTACGCGGCATTTCAATCAGGTTGACACCCATACCTTTGAGAGCAGAACGGGGTTCTTCCACCACATCATTATGGCGTCCGAGGTAGCAGGGATCATGGAATGTCACATTGCCCCAGGTATCAGGATGAGCGCTACGGGGTAATTTATTCTGTGAAATCAGTTCATCAATCAATTCAGTGTGATGGATAACTTCGTACTCACCACCGAATTGATGATATTCTTTGCCCAGGTTGTGCAAACAGTGTGGACAGGTTGCAACAATGCGCGGTGGATTAACTTCATTGAGTGTTTCGACATTTGCCGATGCCAGTTCAAAATAGAGGTATTCATTACCACCACGTCGGGCAACATCGCCTGTACAAGTTTCACCATCTGCTAAAACAGCATAGTTAACACCTGCATGGTTCATGATTTTGACCAGGGATTTTGCAGTTTCCTGAGCGCGGGGGTCATAATTTGCAGCACAGCCTACCCAGTAGAGAATATCAAAATCTGGATTATCTTCGACAGTTGGTACTTCGAAATCAAGGTCAGCCGCCCATTCTAAGCGTCCACGACCATCCTGCCAGGGATTGCCGTTGCGTTCCATACCGTTGAATGCAGCTTGCAATTCGTTCGGGAATTCACTTTCCATCAGCACCTGATTGCGACGAATATCAAGGATGTCGTGCATCGGTTCATTACCTACCGGGCAAATATCAATACAGGCAGCACAACTGGTACATGCCCAGACAGCCGATTCACTGATAACACTCCCTACAAGGCTAAATGGTTCGCTTCCACCTGCCAGAGCGTGCATATCATCTTTGATGAAATAGCGTTTATTGACTTCCATCGCAGCAGGAGACAATTCTTTACCTGTCACATACGCCGGACAGACATCCTGACAGCGATTGCATTGAATACAGGCAAAAGCATCGAAAATCTGTGTTTGCGGTAGGTCAAATAATGTAGCCGCGCCGAATTGTTCGATAGATTCATCTTCAAAATTGAGAGGCTCTAACTCGCCTTTGCTGGTACGTTCTGGACGTGTCAGGAAGTTAAGCGGCGCCATGAAGAGATGTGCGTGTTTGGTTTTCGGGAAATAGGGGGTAAATACAAGAATGCCACCTAATGCAAGCCACCACATGATATGGCGTATCCAGATTTGACCACCTTCGGGAATGCCACCCCATACAGGTGAAACGATTGTTGCGAAGGGCATATATAAATCAGCACCGTGCATCGACACAGCTACCGATTCGCCTAAGAACCGTGCGCCAACATGAATCAGGATAAAGAAGGCAACAATCATTGAATCGCTAATCTGTCCACCCTTTGCGACTTTCGGGTGTACCAGAACATTATCATGATACGTGAGTTCCTCTTTGTTGGGGAGATAGAGACGACGCACAATGAAATAGACCACACCGACCAGCACAACAATACTCAGCACATCTCCTGCCAGACGGTAAAAATCATAAACTGTTGCGGGTAATCCGCTTAATTCACGTAAATTTTCTTCAAGATCAGGGACAAATCCGATGAGTAAATCAATCGCATTCACGAGGAAATAATACGTAAAGCCGATGACCACCCCAAGATGGAACAGGCTTGTCACACGGCGGGTTTTGAGTGTAGTTTCCTGTGTGATGTAGATACGAAGCGCTTTAAAGGCACGGGCGAAGAAATTATCAAAATGTAGTTTTCCCTGCCCTTGATTGATGATGAGGTACATCTCGCGGAAGCCCTGATATGTCGCTCCAACCGCGAACAAAGCCAGAAAAATAAATACCAGTTGCTCGATGGGCGTTAGCATGAACAAATCCCTTTTTAGTAACAATCAAATATTCATTCAGTTAATTGCGATTGAGTGTAACACTCTGCCTCAAAATTGGAAAGCACATTATCGCGCTCAAATTTAATCAATAGCTCATCTAATTTTCGTAAGCATAGGCTTAAAAAAACCGTCCGGGGAGTAATGGATAGAATTAAAGGAAAATTATCTAATGGTCGATCTTACCCCTGTTTTTAACAAAGAGAAAAAATATATTGATGTCTGGAATGATGATAAGCTCACGATTGATGATCTTCGAAATGCCGCCAACGAAAGCATTGATTATCTTTTGAGTCTGATTCAAGAGTTAGAGGATGAAGATTTCGTCTTTGTTCCGGTTGATGAAAACGCCAACGACCCTTATTCAGTTGAGGGAGAAGAAAATATTGCATGGACATTGGGGCATCTGATTGCTCATGTGACTGCCAGCAGCGAAGAAGGCGCGGCATTTAGTTCACTGCTAGCACGGGGTATCGAAGGTATTGAACACCGTCCCCGCTATGAAACGCCCTGGCGCGATATGGATTCAAAAGTAAAAGCGCTTCAACGTCTGGAAGAAAGTCGCCGGATTCGTCTCGGCTATCTCGATACCTGGCCCGATACCCCGGATTTAGACAATGAACGTCAGGGATTATCGGAACGGGCAAAGGCACATTATGGGATATACAATGCGCCAACTGCATTTCTCTCCGGCTTAGGACATGAACTCGGTCACTATGAACAAATCAAAGATGCTATCAAACAGGCAGTAGAAGCAAGAAACGCAGCAGGTGTCTGAATAAATCTGTTGCAATCTGACCTATTCTGACCTATACTGTGGTCACTATGGTTAAACAAACACGGCAACATCATATCAACAATTGATAGCGTTAACCGACGATCACGAGACTTTTCATGGCGCGACGTTGGTTCGCGCTATTTTTTTGCCTATTTATCAAACGTAGGGACACGATGTATTGTGTCCAACAATAAAACAGGAGAGTTCATTATGGTACAGATTCAAGCACGTACAGCGAAGGGGATGCGCGATTTTTTGCCGCCGGATATGCTCAAACGCGAGTATGTTATCCGTGTGGTAGAAGAGGTATTCCAACTTTACGGTTTTGAACCGATTCAAACCCCGATTCTCGAAAATACAGAAACTTTACTCGGCAAGTACGGGGAAGAAGCCGAAGGTCTCATCTACAGTGCGAAACACGGGCGTCAGGATGAAGCGGGTGTTGCCATGCGCTATGATTTGACTGTTCCACTGGCACGTCTGGTTGCACAATACGAAAATGACATTAACCTGCCCTTCAAGCGCTATCACATCGCGCCTGTTTTCCGGGGTGAACGTCCACAACGCGGGCGTTTCCGTGAATTTTATCAATGTGATGCGGATATTGTTGGTGTGAGTGGCATGTCTGCTGATGCTGAATTGATTAGTCTGGCGATTATGGTTCTGCGGCGTCTCGGATTCGAAGCATTCACCGTCAAAATCAATAACCGCAAACTCCTCACCGGCATGGGACAATATGCAGGAGTGAGTGACGATCAATTGAGTGATTTGTACCGCAGTGTCGATAAATTTGACAAAGTTGGCGCAGATGGCGTTCAGAAAGAATTACTCGAACGCGGTCTGGCAGAAGATGTTGTTGAACGCATGATGACTCTCTTGCAGGCAGGTGGTAAAGGCACAGAAACCCTTGATAATGTCGAAGATGTGCTCGGTGATTTTGAAATCGCTAAAGAAGGCTTAGATGAACTCCGCGCAATGGCACACAACCTCGAAATGCTGGATGTCCCATCCGAAAATTATGCCTTCGATTTCACGATGGTGCGTGGTCTCGGCTATTACACGGGTCCGATTTTTGAAACTGTCTTAGATGGTGATTCAATCGGAAGTATCAGTGGTGGCGGGCGCTATGACGAACTGATTGGCATTTTCCGTAAAGAGAGCTTACCGACAACCGGGATTTCACTGGGGATTGAGCGCATTATCACCCTGATGGACGAGAAAGATATGTACCCGGATAGCATCGGTAAAACAGTGGTGCAGGTACTGGTAACAGTGTTCAATGATGAGATGCGTGATGAAGCTGCAAAACTGGCAATGCGTCTGCGTAAAGCCGGGATTCGCGCTGAACTCTATATGACCGATAGTCGCCTGAAACTCGGGAAACAATTCGGACACGCTGATAAGAAAAGCATTCCGATTGTTGCAGTCATGGGTCCCGATGAAGCAGCAAATGATGAAGTTTCACTCAAACGCCTGAGTAATGGTGAAGAAGTCAAAGTCAAACGGGGCGAAGCGGCTGATAAAGTCCGTGAATTGCTCGGATAATAGCTCATAAAATTCGAAGGAGGCGTACTAGCCTACAATCCGGTTTTCACCGGCGCATACGTGGTCTGACGCCTCCATAAACACTATAACAAATATGCCGCACAAAATCAAAATTACCTAAACTGATTCATAGACCCATTTGAATACCCGTTCAAATGCCTCTCTAAATGCTTTGCTGCTGCGGGTTTGTGCCTCGAAAGGATCGGTACAGGAATGCTGGCAGCTATTCAGATAGAATGTGCGTCCCTCTCCGATATAGCGATAGCCAAATAGTGGATTTCTTTTGCTATCTTGCAGCAAAATATGCGTATCCTCAAAGCTATTGAGTTGCTCATTTGAGGATAGAATCGTGAAATTATCGGCAAAAAGTCCCTCCGCAATACCTTCTTCCGTTGGAATACAGTTGAGCGTGACATTCTCTTGAAATTTCTGGTACTCGAAGGGCAAAATACTCGCCAGCGTTGCGTCATTCTGACTTTCCCATGCTACCCATGATGTCGCAAATAAAGCACCGCCGCCATGTATATAACGTGCAAGTCCGTTGTAGAAGTTTTCAAAGTTGATCGTGCTAAAATGCTCGCCTTTGATGATAAAAATCAGGTGATAAGGTTTGAAAATGTCTACATCTAACTTTTTCCATGTGAAGGGCATCATCAACATATCTTGCGGCGAAATATCAACTATATTAAAATCAATGTCCTGCCACATCAGACGGAAATCATCTGCTAATTCCGTTCCATCGGTGATGAAAAGTAGATTCTTTGTATCGGTTTTCATCATTCCCAGCAATTGTGAACGGGCATACCACTTTGTCAGACGGTCAAAGGTTGTCTGTAATGTATTTTGAGGTAAATCTACTTTGAGTCGATGCAAAGTTCTGACCATCAGCACAATCGTGTCTTCATCCGTTTCCCCGGGGAGGCATTGCTGGAGAGCATCGGCACAATTTGTTAGCCCTGCAAGACTAATCAAGCTGACGATATTTCCGCGTACTTTTGCATCTGGATGCACTAGCAAAGGTTCGATAATCATTGCCTGTGCTTCTTTGTCTAAGGCTTGCAAAGATTGAATGAGCCTGGAATCTGCTTCGACCTCATATTGACTATACGCAATAGAGGTTAGCAAATATCGCCAGAGACTATCCGTTATCGGAAAGCCCGACATTGTACCTGAAATGCGCTCTATCTGGCGATTATCCAGCAACAAATCATCCGCACGCTCAAAATTGAGCCAGTTTTTATAGGCACTCTGTAACATTTCCAGCACTGCCATCTCTTGAGGATTTAGTGTCTCATCATCCGCTTTTTCCGCAATGGATTTGAGCAACAATTGAAATGCCGTGTCAAATTCCTGTCCGTGAAAGTCAATGTAATTCAGTGACCGTATTTGATAGTGAATCCGTGCTGGTTCGAGCAAAATCGGGATAATGGGCTTGCCTTCATCCAGATAATAGTGCCATTCATTCGCAACCTGCTTGGAGTCCATCGCATTCGGCGTAATCACCAGCAGCATCAAGGTTGATTCATCTAATCCACGTTGAATCGCATCGCGCCAATTTTCACCTGTCGCGATATGCCACACATCCAGCCACACAGATATATCTGCGTCTGTAAGTACATTCGCTAATTGATGAACGATATCCTCTTCTTTGCGCGAATAACTGATGAAAATTTGTTGCATTACTCACTCCAGAGATGTGCTAGAAATAACACATTCACAATAACACAAAAAAAGCGAGTAGATAAGTTCAGGGGCGGTCATGAAGTCAAAAGTTAAACGGGGCGAAGCGGCTGATGAAATCGGGGAATTACCGGGGTAGATGTACGAACAGTTAATTTTTCAAACTTATGCACCGGATCAAACTCAAGTCCTGATTGTAAAACCATTCAAGCAAATCAGGTGCTTTGAACAAGCACCTGATCTTTAAACGCAAATTACTCTGAATCGTATAGATCAACTCGACTGGTAGAACTACCAACATAGTCGAAATGATATTGACGACCTGCATTACAACTGTCAGTAGAAGGTACTGCATAGCGTTCCAGATCGTAATAACGCCAATAGGTATAGCTAGTCAGGTTTTCATCAAATCTTATATTAAACTCAGGAGAGTTGCGCGAACCTTCATCATATGTCCACCAAAAACGATAAGCTCTGTCCGGCGCAAGAGTCACATCACTCCACGAACCACTATCCCCCCAGCGATAACCAAAATTAATGGAATGATTTGTTTCGTTTGTGATACAAACCAATGCATATGGACGAATATTGTAGGCGGTCACAGTCAATATGCCCTGGTGATAGTCACCGCGAGAGTAGCTACCAACCCATACATCCCAATAGCCAGTTTCTGAGTCATCGGTGTAAATCATCGCATCAAGACCGTCACCATCATCATCATCACAATAATATAAGCCATCAGGAGAACGCACTACCATTGTAGTATCTTCGTTATAAGTCGACTCGAACTCGAAACGTAAGTGTGTATACGTACTGCTTGTGACATTAATTTGTACGTCGGGAGCTTCAGTAACATAACCTCGACAATCTGAACCATCAAGGAACGAACTAACACTTTCAGAACCGCCTGAGGTCATTGATACGGAAACATCATCATCAGAGCGTGATATTGTATATGTTCCATAATTTGATGTTTCAGTGTAATCCAATTGTGCTAGAGTGGTTGTTGAAATGCCGAGAAAGATTGTAAAAAATAAGACTCCACGAACTATTTTTAGCATGTTTCCTCCTATAGAAAGCTCATCTAAATGATTCATTTCTCTGTTCTGACAATTTGACTGTATGTTATTATCACAACTCTGTCGTATCCCATATGAGGTATTTTCATTTCGAGAGGGTTTTCTGATTGAGCCTCTGTAGAAGTTGTACAAAAAAAGCGAGTAGATAAGCTATCTACCCGCTAAAATTACTGTCGAAAGAGAACGACTTAGCCGTCAGTTTCTTCCATATCATCCATCATGCCGAAGAAGTAATCGTAGAAGAAGGCATCCAGTTCAGCACGCAATTCAGTACATGCGGGGTCTTCGTCTGCAATGACAGGCAATTCGAGTGTGGTCATCATGTCGTCCATCATCTCTTCATCGTCCATCATTTCTTCGTCAGTCATTTCATCATCCATCATCTCTTCGTCGTCCATCATTTCGCCGTCATCCATCATCATCATTTCTTCGAATAATGGTGCGTATTGACCCTTATCAAATGTGGAGACATCCATCATCGGGACATAACCATAATCGTGTTCAGCGATGTAAAGCAGGAGAATGGTGGTTGAATCACAAACATGAGCATCCATCATGTCGTCATCTTGTGCAAATGCAGGAAGTGCGAAGAATACTACGGCAAGTGCGAGAACAGATAATACAAGTGCAAAGCGTTTCATTTGAGAAAGTCCTTCCGAATAGGTTTGTAAATAGTTCGCAGAATATTCTGTTGCTGATGAGCATAATCAGACTTTCTTAATCTGAACTGTCATAAATATGTCATTAAGATTACAAGTTTGAGAATTAGCATGATATGGACACATGGTTGAAGCAATTAGAGACCGCTCTCAATGAATACAGGTTTGAGGATTAGAGCGAAGGTCGTTACAATAAGATTCAAATTGTTAGACATATTGGTATTTTTGAGCAAAAGGACACTACATGAGTAATCTATTTCCGCGTTCGAGTGGAATTTTGTTGCATCCAACCTCATTGCCGGGTAAATATGGTATCGGAGATTTAGGCGATAATGTCTATCGCTTCATTGATTGGCTGGCAGAACATGGGCAATCAATCTGGCAGATTTTGCCACTGGGTCCGACCAGCTACGGCGATTCCCCCTATCAAACATTGAGTGCCTTTGCCGGTAATCCCAATCTCATTGCGCTGGACAAATTTGTGCATGAATATGAATGGCTGGACGAAGCCGATTTAGATGATGTTCCCGATTTCCCGACAGATAGTGTCGATTACGGCTGGATTATCCCCTACCACGATGAAAAACTCTCGCTGGCATATGAAGGCTACAAAAAACGTGCCACTAAAGAACAGCAAAACGGTTTCAAGAGCTTTGTAGAAGATAACAAAGACTGGCTTGAAGATTATGCCCTCTTCGCTGCCTTGAAACGGCATTACGGCGGCAAACCCTGGGTTGAATGGGATGATGCAGATTTAGTGCGCTACGATGAAAAAGCACTGGAAAAAGCACGTAAAGAACATGCAGAAGCCATTGAAGAGCAACGTTTCCGGCAATGGGTGTTCTATCGCCAGTGGTACTGGGTGAAATATTATGCTTCACAGAAAGGCATACGTATTTTTGGCGATATTCCGATTTTTGTCGCCCATGATAGCTCGGATGTCTGGGGCAATCAGGACTTATTCTATCTGGAAGAAGATGGTCAACCGACTGTGATAGCCGGTGTTCCGCCTGATTATTTCAGCCCGACAGGTCAACGCTGGGGCAACCCGCTCTATCGCTGGGATGTGATGAAGAAAAATAAATATGCCTGGTGGATTGAACGCTTTAAAGCAGCATTTTCACTGGTGGATTATGTGCGGATTGACCATTTCAGAGGATTTGAGGCTTACTGGGAAATTCAAGCCAGCGAAGAAACAGCGATTAATGGGGAATGGATACCCGGTCCGGGACACGATTTCTTCCAGGTGGTCAAAGATGCGCTCGGTGAATTGCCTATTATCGCGGAAGATTTAGGTGTCGTCACAGAAGGCGTTGAAGCATTGCGCGATGATTTCAACTTACCGGGGATGAAAGTGTTGCAATTCGCCTGGAGTGACCCGACCAACCCCTATCTACCACATAATTACGTTGAAAATTGCGTGGTCTATACAGGCACGCATGACAACAATACCACTATTGGCTGGTTCTTAGATGATGCAGAGGATGATGCTAAAGATTTCATGAAAACCTATCTGGAACGCGATATTCATGAAATTAACTGGCGTTTGATGCAGGTTGCGATGATGTCATCGGCTCATACAGCGATTTTCCCGATGCAGGATATTCTTAACCTCGGCAGTGAGGCACGCATGAACACGCCTGGCAAACAGGGTGGCAACTGGTCATGGCGTTTCACGGAAGATGCTTTTGAGCACGAAGGCAAAAATCGACTCGGGCATCTAAGCTGGCTTTATCGTCGCCGCCCCGAACAACAGGCAAAAGTTTATGGTGATGCTGCTGTCAAATAGACTCTGAAGCACCTGACAGAAACAGGGTATCCAGCACGGATACCTTTTGATTTTAATGTTACAAAGAATGAGAGAGACAAAACTCTATGACAATAGCTTTACCTGCATGGACTCAGGGTATTCATCATGATGGCTCGGAAGTCTTTGTATCGAACCCTCTGCCCCGGATAGATGAATCGGTATCATTTACCATTCGCACCCCGCTTGATGCGCCGATTATGGGTATTTATATGCGGGCGATGCTCAACGGGGAATTTTCCTACAAAGAAATGACTAAACACAGCATAACTGAGTTAGTTCAATCCTGGCAATGTGAATACGACATCAAACAGAGCCGTGTTGACTATATTTTCATGCTGATGACGGATGATGGTGCAATCTACTACAATGCACGCGGTGCATCCTTTGCTGAGTCGCTGGATAATGATTCATTCACCCTGCTTGCAGATTATGATGCTCCGCTCTGGATTCGCGATGAAGTTTACTATCAAATTTTCCCGGAACGCTTTGCCAACGGAGACAAATCCAATGATGTTCAGGATGGAGAGCTTGTTCGCGGTGGCAGAAAATCCATGAAGCGCAAATGGGGTGAATTACCCTATCCCTGGAAAAAAGCGGGCAGCATGGATTTCTTCGGTGGCGATTTACAGGGTATCACTCAAAGTCTGGATTATCTTCAACAACTGGGCATCACAGGCATCTACATGACCCCTATTTTTGAAGCCGAAAGCAATCATAAATATGACATCACCAACTTTTTCCATGTGGATAAACATTTCGGTGGTGATGAAGCATTGGTTGAATTGCGCGAAGAAACAAAACAACGTGATATGACACTCATGCTCGACATTACACCCAATCACTGTAGCTATCACCATCTCTGGGTGACGAATTTCAAAGACCATATCGACGGCAATACGGCTGAATTTTTCTACTATGATGAAGAAAATGATGCCTTTGAAACCTGGTTAGGGGTATCGTCTCTCATCAAATTGAATTATAGCAGTCAAAAATTGCGCGACATCATGTACCGTAATGATAATTCGGCAATTCGTAAATGGCTCGAAGCCCCGTATAGCATTGATGCCTGGCGACTCGATGTTGCCAATATGACAGGTAATCAGGATAGTCATCAGCTAGACCATGAAGTCTGGCGCGAATTGCGTGAGTCAGCACGAAAAAGCAATCCTGATACCTATTTGCTCGGGGAGTATTTTCAAGATAGTACAGCCCATCTTCAAGGCGATGAACTCGACGCCAGCATGAATTATCAGGGCTTTAATATGCCGATGCGTCGCTGGTTGACACCACCGGACAAACAAAAAATCGTCACAGATAGCCCTTATGCCTATAAACCATCTATTCCGGCGGAAGTTATGGCAGAACAGTGGCAATTATTCATGTCCGCGATTCCCTATTCGATTGCTTTGCAGCAGTTCAATCAACTGGATAGCCACGACACCACCCGTATCCTGCATGTTGCGATGGATGATAAGGAACTTGTCAAGCTCGGGACTGCTCTGATGCTCGGATTCCCCGGTGTTCCCTGCATTTACTATGGTACTGAAATCGGCATGACAGGCGCAGGCGACCCTGATAATCGGCGTTGTATGCCCTGGAATGAGGACGAATGGGATAGCAATATGCTGGCATATTTCCAGAAAATTATAAGCATTCGCAAAGCATCCAATGCAATGAAACATGGTAGTTTCAAGGTCTTGCTGGCAGAGGGCGATGTGATTGCTTATGCCCGTGAAAGTAGCGAAGAAACTGTGATTGTTGTCGGTTATCGTGGTAATGAAAACCGGAGCGTGAAAATTGATGTGGCACAAATCGGTATCGCCAACAAAACTGATTTCACTGATTTAATCGGCGGCACACAATTCACCGTATTCGATAATAACTTGAAAATCGCGAATATCGCACATGGTCAAACCCTGTATCTGAGAAAATCTTGATTGCGAATACAACTCAAATATTGCTCCGGGATAATTCTTATGCACGCATGATAAACATGATACAAAGCACGTTTCTCAGAGCAAAGTTATCATGATAATTAAAGGATATGATCCGGGAACAGCAGTCAAATGGAATGATGAGGAAACAGGTGGTTTCCGTACCGGTATTGTGCGGTCACGTTATTACGACCCTGATAGCACAGAAATCAATGGTGAAACGATTGAAATCACAGTTATCGGGCAATCACCAACCTACAAAGTAGAAGATGGATCGAACGAACGCATGATCATCATCGACCACACGAAAGTCACTATGCGGCATCAGAACGACCATACATAATCTACAAAAAAGACGCCTCTTTGTAGAAGCGTCTTTTTAAATTCACTGTTCAGTTTATGAATATCCACGAAACGAATTTGCGGTTTATCTTTCTCTAGCAGCAGGATGTTTACGCAAACTCAAAATAACACAGGAGACTGCTATTACGATTAGTAGTCCAACAATTGCTGTGATGACATAATTTCGCCAGAATAGCGCAGCACCTGTAGCGGGTAGCTGAGATATTGCTGATCCTATCGCACATTCTTCGCCAGCCTGATTATCAGCATTTACACAGGCAATATTCGTAATTGCAACCCCATCCAGAACAGTCGTAAAGATGCTGAATTGTACAGTTTCGCCTGCTTGCAGAGCAGAATAAACAACCGTAACAGTTTGTCCATTAACAATGACACTGCCATCAGGCGCATTAACATTATCAATTTGCAATGCGTCGGGCAAAGTGTCGGTAACTATTACATTTTGTCCGGTGACATCGCCCGTGTTGCTCACTGTGACAACCCATTCGAGGCGCTCTCCTGTCACACCAACCTGACCTGGCATTAAGAAACCGATTTTACTAATAGTAGGGTCAAATATGAGAATTCCAGGCTCAGAAGTATCACTTGCTACAGGAGGTTCGGGCGGCGCTTCATCACTAATAAGCTGAATCGCCTGTGGATTAGGAGCAGCAATTCCTGCAAGCCCTGTCACCATCAGTGTGAGTGTTAGATTTTCAGGGTTCTCCACGAGTAAATCATCGACAATCTCTACGGTGAAAGTCGTATCTCCGTTGCCATTAATAGTATAAGACCCTGCATAGGTCGTTGTATAATCGCTATTTGCGGCTGTACCACTAAAGCTAACTGATACATCAAAAGTCGAAACAAAATTCGTGACAGTGATCGTAACGGTCGCCTGTGTGGTAGAACCTGCCTCTATCAAGATTGGTTCATTGATGCTGAAACCAACTGTGGCAGGTTGACTATCGTACTCGAATGCCCCGCTATCCCGTGTTCCGTTTGGCGATGCACCACGCTGGTCATTGACTGTCGCACCTGCACCACTACTATCAATAGCAGGACTACCCGCAACGAGAGCATGAGTCTGAGTGGGTCCGCCATTATCAGCTAAGGCACTTAAGATGCTGCTTAGATTTCCTGCCGGGATAATATCATTCGCCCCATTGGTACAACCACCATTATTGCTGTTAGTCCCGAAGATATTGTTATTATCAGCGGAAAAAGTGCCTGCAAACACAAAACACTCATCACCGGAATTGCTAGCGTTGTTACCCGCAATTATAGAATTAGTCAGATTAAGCGTACCATTTTCCTCGTAAATACCACCGCCGTCTGTCGCAGTATTGCCGGAAATCGTACTATTATTGATATTAATTGTATTGTTGGTCAGGTAAATACCACCACCTTCATCCACAGCATTATTCCCGCTGACGGTACTATTCGTAAGCGTAATTATGCCATTTTGATTGCGAATCCCGCCGCCGATAACGCTGGCTCTATTATTGTTTATAGTACTATTATTAATAGCTACATTGCCTGTCAGGACAGAAATTCCGGCACCGACTTGAGCTATATTATTGCGGATTGTGCTATGGTTGATGGTCATGTCAGCCGCAGCGTCGATTGCTCCGCCGACAGCACTGGATTGATTAGTATAAAACAGGCTATTGTTGATTATCGTTGTATCGCGGTTAAAAATCGCAGCACCCTGAGAAGCCCTATTACTGTAAAAGATGCCATTGTTCACAAGCAATGTACCGCCCTGGGTATAAAGTGCGCCGCCTCTGCCTGAAGCATCATTATTATAGAAGGTCGTTCGATTAATGACTGCCGGGCTACCGAATACCGCGACAGCCCCTCCATGACTATCGTTACTATTACTATGGAGCGTACTATCGTTAATCTCTAGAAGTCCATTTGAAAGGATTGCGCCCCCCGGTCCACTGGAACGATTCCCGTGAATAGTACTGTTATTTATAATCAAATTTTGATTACTATAAATCGCCCCGCCAAGATCAAGCGCCGCAACATGATTACGTATCGTACTATCGTTTATGGTCAAATTACCATCGTTATAAATCCCGGCGCCCACATCAAGAGCCAGATAACCGTTATTCAGGATAAGTTGATTGATGATAACATTCGCTCCGGTATCCAAATATAAGAGTCTAAAACCCGGAGCAGTTCCCGCCCGTGAAATTTGAAACCCGTTGCCTTCAATAGTCAGGAAGTTACCACCATCTGCCAGAATAAGGGGTAAGCCATTCTCTCCGAGGGTGATGTTATCAACCGCACCGAGCGTAATATTGGCAGTCAGGTTAATGACATCCGCCTCTGCATTGCTATTGGCAGTGTTGATGGCTGCAATCAATGATGCCGCATCATTAACATCAAAATTTGCTGCCTGTATTGGACTTGAAAATGCAAACAATAAAACCACTATCGGCAAAAATAACATTGTACGTTTTAATATCACGCTTCAAATCCCCTATTTTTAAAATTCCCCGGGCAAAAACAAATACAGAAAATAGCTATTGCCAATTTCAAACGGATTATATTGGATCAGAACTCATATGACCGGATTTGAGTATAGTGCAATTTTCTCAGGTAGCAAATTCAGTTAGCATTGACACATTGCATAAAAAAACGCCCCGAATAGAAGCGTTTCTTTAAACTCGCTGTTCAATTTGCATTCAATTTCATGTAAGATTATTCGCTATCGGGAGAGATGACAGAGTGGACGATTGTGCCCGTCTCGAAAACGGGTGTACCGAGAGGTACCGGGAGTTCGAATCTCCCTCTCTCCGCACGACAAGCCCTGGATTCAAACATCCTCCGGCTCACCCGAACCGACAAACATGTCGGTTTTTGTGTTTTCAGATGACCCGCCTAACCTTCTGCCGCAATTGACTAAAATATATCATCGCCCTGACCTCAATCAATGCCATTCCCTATTCCGGCATTCACAATGGTACGCTCCATATCGACAATATGCTGGTACATAAGCGCCCGTGCGCCATCAGGATTACGTTCTTTGATAGCGCGGGCGATGAGTTTATGAAAGTAAACCGCTTTTTCAGGACCACCCTGAATACGATTGGTAAAGCGACGCCCATCCAGGAATAAAGAACTTAAAGCGAGTAGAACTTTGGACAGAACCGGATTATGGGCTGCAATAAAAATTAACTCGTGGAAACGAACATCCGGGTCTACAAAATCACGTCCTTCTTTCAGTAGTTCTTCCATTTCATCAGCAGCATCCATAATAGCTTCGATTTCAGCAGGTGTGGCACGTTCGGCTGCTAAAGCGGCAATATCCGGTTCAAGCACTTTTCGTGTTTCAATCAGATGATGGAATGATTGTTGTTCCAGGAACTCCAATTGCGATAGTAGCCCATCTGCTTTATCAGGCTTCAAGGTTTCTAAACTTCCAGAAACAAATGTGCCACGTCCCTGTGTCACCTCAAGAATACCGAGTGTTTCCAATACCCTGTATGCCTCGCGCACAGATGCTTGACCAACGCCAAGATTTTTCGCCATTTTCACCACTGTAGGTAATTGATCACCGGGCTTATACGCCCCTTTAATCAATTCAGCTTTGATATTTTCGAGAACAGATTCATAAATTAGCGAATGTTTTTTCGACATGGTCAGAAAATCCTTAGCCTTAAAGCTATATTGAACAGAAGAAATTTATCCTTCAATCGGGGCTTGTGTACGTTCCCAATTTACAGTCCGCCATATTTCATCAGGATTGGCATTTTTGAGTGCATCCGGCAAAAGTGTGTCCGGCATATTCTGATAGGCAACAGGGCGCATGAAGCGCTGAATGGCGGTCATCCCTACCGATGTTGTAGCCGGAGCAGTTGTCGCGGGATAAGGTCCCCCGTGAAGCATCGACGGCACAACCGCAACGCCTGTTGGAAATCCATTCCAGATTAAACGCCCGACTTTTTCACGCAGGATGTTATAGAGTTGATTGCTATCGTCTAGCTCGCTATCATCGGCGTGAATTGTCCCTGTCAAATTGCCCTCCAGAACTTCAAGAGTCTGACAAAGGTCATCCAGCGAGTCGCATACTACAAAGAGCGTAACAGGACCAAAATGCTCTACCTGCAAGGCTTCATTTTCACGAAATTGCTTTGAGGATGTTTTCATGACCGTGCTGGCATAGGTATATTGATTATCAACCTGAATCTTGCCTCCGGTGAGTAATTCAATCGCATCCTGTTGCGTCGTGGATGCCACCGTTTTTGCCAGACCACTCTCTATTTGAGCATTGAGCAAAACGCATGGTTCAATTTCTGACATGCCGTCTGTAACCACTTGAATAAAATCCTGCGATGCGGGACTATCGACCAGGAATAAAAGACCGGGATTCGTACAGAATTGTCCACCGCCAAGATTCACCGAGTTAATAAGACCCTCAGCAATGCTTTTGCCACGATTTTTGATTGCATCTGGCATGAAAATCACAGGATTGACGCTACCCATTTCTGCATAAACGGGAATTGGTCGCGGACGGGCAGCAGCCGTATCAAAAATTGCACGTCCCCCACGCAATGACCCTGTAAAACCAACGGCATCAATCAGTGGATGCTTAACCAGATTTTGCCCGACTTCGATTTCTGTTCCCTGAATCAAGGAGAAGAAACCTGCTGGAAAACCCGATTTTTCGATTGCAGTGTTAATCGCTCCGGCAAATAATTCGGAGGTGGCGGGGTGTCCGGGATGCCCTTTTACTATAACAGGGCATCCTGCTGCGAAGGCGGATGCTGTATCTCCCCCTGCAACAGCAAAAGCAAAGGGGAAGTTACTTGCAGAAAATATAGCCACAACCCCTAGCGGAACTAATATCCGGCGTATATCAGGGCTGGCATCGGTTGCAGTATCAATAATTGCATCAACATAAGAGCCTTCCCGCAGGAGTGCGCCAAATTTACGTAGTTGTCCGGTAGTTCTTCCACGTTCTCCTGTTAGTCGTGGTAATCCTAGACCTGTTTCTCTGTCAGCCGTTTCCAGTAATTCGTCACCGATTGCGTCAATCTCATCGGCAACCGTATCCAGAAATTTAGCGATTTTTTCAGGTGAATAAAAGCGCGTTTCTTCAAAGGCTGCTGAGGCGGCTTTTGCAGCGCGGTCAATCTCATCTACGGTTGCATTGTAAAATTGCTTACTTCCAGCTTCTTTGTTACGTGGATTAAAACCTGTGAAGGCTTTGTTCCCTTCCTGACTGGTCTTTCCTGCAATGAATTGGCTCATGAAAATATTTACTCCTGTTCACCAAGGGCTTTCATTCCTGCTTCTAAAACTTCGACAATACGCTGTGAATCGTATACGCATCCTCCCCATGTACCGCCACTGGCTTGCTGCAACGCTGCCCAGAGGCGTGTATCATCGGGAAGGCTGTTGTGTGGCTTCAAGTCTGGATGTGTTTCACGGGTTGTGAGTAATTCCAGCGCATCTTCAGACGATAACACGGCTTCATCTGTGCCGACAAAATTGACTGTTCCTGCTAATTGAGAGCGATCAATATGAATCTCAATCAGATCACCATCACGTAATTTTCCAACGGGTCCTCCGGCAAGGGCTTCGGGACCGACATGTCCGATACATGCCCCGGTTGACACCCCTGAAAAACGTCCATCGGTGATAATAGGAACAGTTTTACCCCAGGGAATAAATTTCAGCGCAGAGGTAATCTGATACGTTTCTTCCATGCCTGTTCCCGCTGGACCAATGCCAATCAGGACAATTACATCACCGGCTTTCACCGGATTGTCGCTCTGTCCTTTAATCGCCCGGATAGCATCACGTTCAGATGTGAAAACCCGTGCAGAACCACGATGGTGATACACCTGGTTCTCATCAACCACATCGGGGTCGATTGCCGTTGCTTTGATAATCGAACCCTGTGGCGCGATATTACCTGTCGGGAAAACAACGGTACTGCTCAGACCTTCCCGCCGTGCTTTATCAGGAGACATAATTACGTCATCGGGGTCAATACCATCCTCTGATTGCAATTTAGCCCGTACTTTTTGACGGCGTTCGCTATCCTGCCACCAATCCAATACAGTTGAAAGTTTCTCACCTGTAACAGTGACAACATCAAGGTTGAGCAAACCCATATCCCGCAGGTGCAGCATGACTTCGGGCGTGCCCCCTGCCATAAAGACCTGGACAGTCGGATGGTTGCGGGGTCCATTTGGCAAGGCATCGACAATACGGGGTGTACTCCGATTGATACGTTCCCAATCTTCAACTGTAGGAGGTTTCAATCCAGCCGCATGAGCAATCGCAGGAATATGCAGTAATAAATTGGTTGATCCCCCGAAAGCGGCATGAATGAGCATCGCATTTTCGAGCGATTCCTGAGTCAGTACCTCACCGAGTGAGAGATTGAGTGCCTTCATGCGTAAGAGTGCTAAAGCGGAACGGTGCGCTAAATCATACCAGACAGGTTCGCCGGATGGAGCAAGCGCACTATGTGGCAATGCCATCCCGAAACCTTCTGCGACAACCTGGGCGGTTGCTGCTGTTCCGAGGAATTGACAACCGCCCCCCGATGAACCACAGGCACGGCATCCCATTTCAGCAGCATATTCGAGGCTAATCATGCCATGAGCAAAACGTGCCCCGATTGTCTGGACTTTTCCCGCATCTTCCGAATCATCCGCAGGTAAGGTTGCCCCACCGGGTAAGATGATACCAGGTTTATCGCCACTCCCTGCTAATGCCATCATCATTGCAGGTAAACCCTTATCACAGGTTGCTACACCCATGACTCCATCGCGGGTTGGCAAAGAACGCACCAATCGCCGCATGACCTGAGCCGCATCATTGCGGTAAGGGAGACTATCCATCATGCCCTGTGTACCCTGGGTACGACCATCACAGGGATCAGTGCAATATGCCGCGAAAGGAATTGCATTATTCTGGCGAATCGTTTCAGCAGCAGCTTTCACCAGAAGGTGTACTTCCCAGTGCCCCGTATGATAGCCAAGTGCAAGCGGCGAACCATCTTCCCCGCGTAAACCCCCGTGTGTACTGAGGATTAAAAATTGATCCCGGTTGACTTCTTCGGGATTCCAACCCATGCCGACATTTTGTGTCATCGCAAAGAGATTACCGCCGGGTTCATTCAGTAACATATCTTCTGTCAGAGGTAATGACCCTTGAATGCCCGGCGCGTGGGTTCGTGTTTCATCAATGCCGTCAACCGAGGGCAATATGCTATCGAATGAATAGTCATTTTTTACCATAATAAAGCCTTTTTAAATCAGTTTTGTGGTATATAAGTTCAGACAAACTTGCCCCCTGTGTACCGGAGAATTCGATATTAAAAGCGCTTGTATAAACATAATTGCCTGTTATAGAATATGCTGAAATAAAATTCATTAAACCTTTAATCAATTTTTGTCTTACAAGGGTGTTTTGTCAATGGCAATAGAACTAATTCGCTTTCATCATCCACAAAAAGGGACAGTTATTGCTGTACGGAACGGCGATACCATTTATGATGTCACCGGACAATTTGCGTCAATCTCAGCATGGCTAAGGTCAAGTGAGGGGCGGGTTGCGGAGGCTATTTCAGAACTGGAAAGCCTCATTGAAAATCCTGCGACAAGCTATAACGTTTCAGAACTCAACAATTCACCGGAAAATGATAAGATGCACTGGCTTGCTCCGGTCGATTCACAGGAAGTCTGGGCGTCAGGTGTCACTTATGAGCGGAGTCGTGACGCACGTCAGGAAGAATCAATCGACGGTGGCGATGTGTATGCCCGTGTCTATAGCGCTGAACGCCCTGAACTCTTCATGAAAGCTGCTGGCTGGCGGGTTATCGGTCATCTGGGTGAAGTCGGTATCCGGCATGATGCAACATGGAATGTACCCGAACCGGAACTGGCGATTGTGCTCAATCCGGCGCTTGAAGTTGTTGGTTTTACAATCGGCAATGATATGAGCAGCCGTGATATTGAAGGTGAAAATCCACTTTACTTACCACAGGCAAAAATTTACACCGCATCCTGTGGATTAGGTTCCGGGCTGGTCTTACAACCGTCTGATACCTGGCCAGAAACAACAATCCGGCTCAAAATCATCCGTAATGATGAAACAGCTTTCGAAGGCTCAATCGAAACTGCCCGGATTCACCGATCATTGAATGAATTAGTAGAGTATCTGGGACGGGCGTATCATTTCCCGGATGGAGCAGTTCTATTAACCGGAACAGGTCTTGTTCCCGGAGATGATTTCACGCTGGCAGCAGGAGATATTGTTGAAATTGCTATTGATGGTTTCGGGAAACTGACGAACACCGTCAAAGTCGTTTGAGAAATTATATTGCAAAAGAATCCCCGCATCAGGCAGGGATTCTGAGAAAAATTCATTTTTAAAACTGTTGAGAGACCCTATAGAAAGAGTAGTTTCTAATAGCGAACTGCCCGTTTCCATAGGGTCTCTTAGCACATTAAACAAAAAGAGAGCTATTATGCTCTCATCTTCTGTAAATTAGCGTTGTAACCCTGGGGTAAGGTCGGTATATGGTGTTTTCACTTCCGGGGCAACCTGATATAGTAATTTGATGTGCTCGTCTTTATCATTTTTGCAAGCGATTTTTTCGATCAAGGATAGTAATTGCTTTAATTTTGTTTCGCTCACAACCAGTTTATCATTCATGTTGTTTTCTCCGCGAAATGCAGTTGGTCTTTTCTGCTATCTATAACGTATCACACTTATCTAAAGTTCCATATTAAATGGAGCAATTTTTATCAACAATTTTATACCTGACATGATAAGTTTTTGCATTCAGTTATCTTGCGGTTAGAATAGCGTTTCAATAGAGTACAATTTCATAATTTCATCGCATCGAGAGGGGTAGTTGATGAAGAAAATCGTTGCAGTGTTCGGCAGTGCGCGGGTACAACCTGACAGTGATGTCTATGTACAAAGTTACGAAATCGGCAAAGCATTGGCTCAAGCAGGATATGTCACCATGACAGGTGGATATGCGGGTGTAATGGAAGCTGCCAGCCGGGGCGCAAATGAAGCCAACGGCGAAGTCCAGGGCATCACGGTGGAAAGCCTCGAATATATCGGTGAATCACGGGTCAATCAATGGGTGCGTGAAGAAATTCGTTATGCCACCTTGCCTGAACGTGTCCGTCATCTGGTTGATAAAGCGGATGCTTATATTGTCATGCCCGGTGGTCTTGGCACAATACAAGAATTAGTCGAAGTCTGGCAGGGAATGCGTCTCGGAGATGTTCCTCACAGACCTCTGATACTCTACGGCAATTTCTGGCATCCGCTCATTGAAAATTTGCTTGATGGCGGCTACATCAGCGAACGTGACCTGCGTTATGTTATCGAAACAGCCAAACCAAAAGGCATCATCAACGCACTGGAAGATTGGTTTACCAGGGAGACATAAAATGGATGCACAACGCATCATTGAATTACGCTCGAAAAAAGACGAATTTTTCAAGAAACACGAACAATCCCCGTTAACTGACAGTCAAAAAGAGACTTTCAGTGGCTTAACCTATTTCATCCCCATGCCAAAACTCAATATGGTGGTGGATGTTGTACCATTTGAAAAACCGGAAAATGTGCAGATTCAGACCACCACAGGCGATACTCGCTGGTATTTGCGCTGGGGCGAGTTTAAATTCAAAATCGGTCATGAGGAAGCACGTCTCACCATCTACAAAATGCCGCCGGATCATTTTTTCCTGCCTTTTGTGGATACCCTCTCAGGAGAAGAAACCTACCCTGCCGGGCGGTATCTCGAACCGATTCAACTGGAAGACAATCAATTCCGTATCGACTTCAATCAGGCATATAACCCATATTGTGCTTATGGGGATAACTGGTCGTGCCCGATTACCCCGGCAGAGAACCGTCTCTCTGTCCCGATTCGCGCCGGAGAAAAATTACCACAGGGCGATTGGATTCCGAAGTGATGCTATAATCAAGCTAACTGGCTCACATGGAGGCATGTATGGTCACGAAACAGCAAATTATCAGTGCGGATACGTTCTGGTCACTCATACAATCTGGAGCAGTTGAACAACGCACAGAATTAATTGAGGGGGAAATTCGGGAAATGGCTCCAGCAGGTGAAGAACATGGCATTATCGCAGGACATTTTTTCGGGTATATCTGGCAATTCGTTACAAAGCATAAATCAGGGCGGGTGACTGCCGCAGAAACAGGTTATGTTGTCCATGTGAATCCGAATGGTAAAGATACTGTCCTCGCTCCTGATGTTGGATTCACCACAAACGAGCGACTGCCAGAAGATGTGTCGTCAAAATTTGCGCCTTATGCACCTGATTTAGCAGTCGAGGTCGTATCGCCCAATGACAAAGCATACGAAGTTCAGGAAAAAGTGAGCAAATACCTGCAATATGGCACTCAAGTTGTTTGGGTAGTCTATCCACAAACACAGGAAGTTGTAGTTCATCAGCAAAATACGTCAACTACCCTATCGCGTGATGACACCTTAACAGCAGCAATTTTACCGGGTTTTGAATTGTCTCTGGATAAAATTTTCCCGGAATCCAGTTAAGTGTCAGATTACCCGTCTCAAGAAATAGACTTGCAAGCTATCACAATCTGAGCGATAACAGGGTGTGATTATTGGTAAAAGCTAGCAGGGTTCTATGGGGAAGTGGTCACATCATATTTTAGCGGGGTCAGCAATCATCATGATGATGATTCTGGTTGCCTGTGGCTCACAACCGATTGCACAGGAAGCCCCGACACCAACATTAACCGTGACTCCCACGCTAGAACCTCAAATTGCAGTGTTCAATGGTGCGCCGGAACAAATTACTGCTATTCCGACGATTACCCTCACGCCGACAGTCACACCATTCGCCGGGGTGATTCCGACGTTATCCAGTGAAAGCCCGACCCCGACAGCTACAATCACAACTACACCTACCGATGCAGCACTCGCAATTTATCTGACCGAAAATGCAGTCCAGCATACAGTCGCACCGGGTGAAACCATTACCCTGATTGCCAATCAATATAATGTCACGGTTGATGATTTATTAGCGGCAAACAACATGTATCGTGACCAGACACTTTTTGTCGGACGGGTATTGATGATTCCTGTGCCCATTCCAACAATGACTCCATCGCCAACAATCGACCCCGATGATAGTGTTGCTCTTTTTGTGAATGCCATCAGACAAGCACCACCGGAATCACGTCCCGTGACAGTCAATGAACTTTCATTCGATGAGTTTTTCGTGATGGATGAGGATACGATTGCCAATGTTCAGGCAATTTATGCAGAAGGACAACGCCTCGGACGCAATGCGAATGCTTTTACACGTATCGGCGATAGCACCATCGAAGCACCCCATTTTCTCTATCGCTTTGATGGTGGCGACTACAATCTAGGGGAATATCGTTATTTACAGCGCACCATCGACTATTATTCCGGTTCATTCAACCATGATAGTGTTGCCGTGATTCGTGGCTTACATACCTGGTCAGTTTTCGACCCGATGTGGAGTCCGGCAGAATGCGACCCCGGCGAAAATATGCTTGCCTGTGAATTTCGCTTGCATAATCCCTCTGTTATCTTCATCAGAATTGGCACGAATAACAGAGGGTCAGCAGAAACAACCCGTGAAAATTTTGAGGAAATCGTTACCTTCTGTATCGACAATGGTGTGATTCCAATTATGGGAACAAAAGCTGACCGTTTTGATGGGCAAAGCGATTCCGTAAACACCATTATCCGCGATATTGCTGAGGACTATGACCTTCCGCTATGGGATTTTGATTTAGTCGCAAGTACTATTCCCGGACACGGTCTAACAGGGGATAATGTACATCTAAGCGTCTTTTATGCTCATGACTGGCGCTTACAGGGTGGCTTTACCACAGGACACGGTTTGCACAATCTGACGGCATTAATCGTTCTCGATGAATTACGGGGGGTACTGGACGATGAATAGGTGTCTCATATTAATTTTTGTCGCTATCAATTTGATCGCGTGTAATCTCACCACAGCACAACAAATTGATGAGCAGGATATTCCTGTCACACAGATTACCTCTACCCCATCCCCCACAGACAGCGTACAAAATAGTGATTTTTCTGACGCAGTCGTCACCAATATCCGTGCAATTTATCAGAATGGGCAAGCATCCGGCAATCGCGCAGGTGTGTTTTCGAAAATTGGCGATAGTATCACAGTTTCGCGTAGTTTCCTGTATCCTTTCGGTATCGGAAGTTATAACACCGCCGACTATCCTCACCTTGAAACAGTTATCAGCACCTATTCTCAGAATAATGCACATATAGGGAATTCATTTATCAATCAATCCCTTGCCGCCGGAGAAGGCTGGTCAGCACGGGCGGTATTGAATCCTGAATTTGCTGATGAAACCTATTGTTACGCCGGAGAAATGCCGCTTTTCTGTGAATATCGTCTGGTACGACCGTCTATTGCCATCATCATGTTCGGCACAAATGACTCTGGCTATCGTACACCCGAATCATTCGAACAGGATATGCAAGCAATCATCAATTATACGAGCGAAATGGGTATCATCCCGATTGTGTCAACCATTCCGAACCGTCCCGAAGTCGCTCAGCAGGTCATTCGCTTTAATGATGTTATCCGGCAACTTGCCATAGAGAATAATATCCCCCTCATTGAACTCTATAACGCAACGATTTCACTGCCGAATCACGGTCTCACATCGGACAATGTACATTTATCGTCTCCTCCTGCCGGTATTCAGGCAACAGGTAGTTTCGACCCGGTCAATTTACAATACGGCTACGTGATGCGTAATTTTGTAACGCTCAGTGTGCTGGATGCTGTCCACCGTGTTATCAACGCCTGACACTCACCCTGCTTACTGCTCTCGAATACGGTACAATCAACGCAAGTTGTCATCATTCAAGGAGAAAGCAATGCGCGTCAGTCTAGCGTGCTTATTATTGATATTATCTCTGTCGGGAAGTATGGTGCTTGCACAGGACGACCCCGAACTCACCGAAACACCCGAACCATCGATTAATATCACAATCTGGTGGCCTGATAGCTTCGCCCGTGTAAATGAGTCGGACATCAACCCGATTTTAATGGATCAGAGCGCGGAATTTGCAGACCTGTATCCCAATGTTGTCTTTGAGCATCGCCTTAAAGCAGTCGGTCAACCGGGCGGCATTATGTCTACGCTGCGGTCTGCCAGTCGTGCTGCACCGGATGTACTCCCGACATTAACGCTCGTCCGGCGGCAGGATTTGATATTTGCGCGTGCCGCAGGGTATTTGCAATCTTTAGAAGGTTTTTCGTCTGTCATTCAGAGCGATTTGAATAACAGTTTGCAACTCGGACAATTTGAAGATGGTCTTTTCGGTGTGCCTTATTTGCTCGAATTACAGCATATGGTTTACCGTCCAACCGATGGTGTTGACTATTCATCCTGGACATTCGATGCCGTTTTAGAACGCGGCGAACCCTTTGCATTCGCGGGGTCACGCAGTAATAGTCTCAATGATGTGGTTGCCCTCCAATACATTGAAGGTGGCGGGATTTCATCACGGGATCATACCCTCACCTTAGATCAATCTTCTCTGACAAATATCTTTGAATTCTACGAATCTGCCAGAGATCAGGAAATCCTGTCCGATATTGTCACAACCTACACAAATTCAACTGTCTATGAGCAAAGTTTCATTGATGGCGATATTAATGCAGCCATATTTTCTTCAACACGCTATCTAAATCTCTACCATGAGGATGACAGCCTTGCAATGGCAACCATCCCGTCAGAAACAGGCGACCCGATCAGTTTCATGAATGCCTGGATGTGGGTTATGGTCACACAGGAAGGCGATGAACAAGCTATTGCCCTCAATTATCTGAACTGGATGTTTGATGCCGACCGTCAGGCAGAACTTGCAGAAGATGTATTGATGCTGCCCTCGCGTGAAGCTGCATTCGAAATCGGGCTTGCAAATAATGTTCCCGCAGCACCTTATCAACAATTAGTTGAGAATGCACTTATTCCACTGACAGAAGGCGAAATCGGCAACATCGGACGGGAGATGCAAACACAGTTCACGAATATCTTTACCAGTGACGCATCAGCAGTATCGGCACTACAGGCTGTGCTGGATGTAGTTAGTGAGTAGGGAGTTTTGATACGGGGAAAATTCTATCTAATGTGCGGTTTTTCTGTCGTAACAAAGCTAAGTCATTTTCGTCTCTCCCGTGTAAAAGAGAGTAGAATTCAACCTTTGTTGCCGATTTTGTTCATCACATTTCACTCAATGACTATACATAGCATAAGGCAAAAAATCCGATGTTGATTAAGCTCAAGCAAAATCCATCACGCCAGCGCTTGCCCTATATTCTGCTTGTTATCTTTCTCATTGTTATTTCGCTGCCTGCCCGCCTCACCGATTGGTATCCTCCATTTATTGTGGTGTATGTGGCTGATGGTCTCTGGGCAACGATGATCTATTTTCTTGTTGCTGCAATCCTGTCGCGATTCTCACCACTCAAAATTTTCATGATCTGTATGGCTGGAACCTGGCTTGTGGAATTCTCACAGCTTTATCAAGCCGATTGGATAAACGACATTCGAAATTGGGGCTATATGGGAATTTTGTTGGGTTATGGTTTTCATGTTTCAGATTTAATCGCTTATACCCTCGGGATTCTGGCAGGTCTTGCTGTCGATCTATTTCTAATAGACTCGAAAGATAACAGGCATTGAAACCGGGACTATGTGTCCGGGGTGCTTGCCCTGTCGATTGTCCGGCACAATCGCGCGAGAAAATTCAAGCCTGATGACATGTTACTGCCTGTTTTATCAGACTGAACCCGGTTAGAGTAAGACGGTCTAAAGTTAGCCTGATAGTAACCCTCAAATCTGATGATAAGATTGCTGACACATTCCGGTTAAAGTATTAAATATGGTGATATGTCAAATATTGCCTGTCACACAATAGTATGTCATAATGAATAATAACATTATTCTGAGGCGAGATAGCGCATGTCAAATAAGGATTCAAATAATAAGATTGACCTGGATCACTTTGAAAAAAATAGTCGTGACATCTTCGCCAATGAAATTGATGGACGTGAGCGGATTTTAGAGGCATTCGCGCAAATACCGGAAGATAAACGACATCAATATCCTGAGATTGCGTTTTATGCTGCTAAAGTATTTATCAACAGGGGGCAACACGCCAACGCACGGAAACAGCTTCAAATTTGTGCTCAAGCATGGAAAACCGATCAAGAAAACCTCGCACGGGTCTATCTGCTACACGCCTATCTTTGTAAGCTCGAACATGATCTCATTGGTCTAAAAGACTTCGCTGCAAAGGTTCAGAAAATATCAAAAGATGACAATCTCCTGGCGGAGTGCCAGATACTTTTAGGAGATGCTGTCATAGATACTGACCCTTCAAAGGCGCTTCAATATTTTGATGAAGCACGAAAGCGTTACATACGTTCCAGCGTACTCAATCCATTAACAACGCCTGATGCTGTCCGTGCCAGTCTACGCGCAGCAGGTGTCGCTATTCGCCAGGGTAAACGGGTCATTGCAAGGCAGTATCAACGATATGCACGGGACGCAACACAACAATATGGCAATGTTGATTTACTCTGTGCGGTCTTGATGCGAACTGCTGATGTCCACGAAATTGAGGGAGATTATGCTCTGGCGCAGTCAACACACAATGAAGCACTTCAATATGCCGAGGATAACCCGCAGAAAAGTGTCGCACTGGATTATCGTCGTGCAAAATTAGCCTACCTGATAAATGATGACCGTACCGCCTCGGACATTCTCAAACATTCAATCCACACCGATCATATCTACACACTATGTCAGTGGATTTTGTGTCAGGGCTGGTTAGCAGCGCTCTGTTACGAAGTTCAAGATGCCGCTCACAAGCTAGAAGAAGTCCGGGCAATTGTGCGCGGAGATGAGCGTATAATCAATCAAATATATCTGCTGGAAGGCTTGATTGCTGCTCAGTCGGGGACGATTTCCGATGACATAATACAGGCGACCTTAGCCGCTAAAGATTATTTTGTTAAACATCATCTGATTATCGAAGCAAGCCAGGCAAAACTCATTTTAGCCTGGTTATCTGCATTACAGGGGAATGACGGGCACGTTATCCTCCTGATGGATGATTTAGAACTGGATATCCAGCGTTTGGATCATGTACAACACCTTGCACGGCTCTATCAAATCAGTATTGCAGTGCTGGGTGGCTGGTGGAGTGAAACCGTTACAACACAAATGGAACAAACACTGGCTTCCCGCGAGTACGGTGAAGGAATACGGGTCTATGCTATGGGCGTTCCCCGTGTATTTGTACAGGGTGGCGAATTAAAGCAACGTGATCGCTACGGCAGAATTAGTGTCCAGTTATTAATTTATATGCTGGAAAAACGACAGGCAAAACTTCATGAAATAACTGAAGCTCTGTGGGAAGAAAGTGACGGGAGTAACATATCACAGCGCTTTCATACCTTGATGAGCAATACTAAAAAACAATTAGGAACATCTGATTGGTGTGCCTACTCTAATGAGCGACGTATGTACATCGTAAAGGAAGAATTTCCTCACTATTATGATGCCAGAGATTTTCGTAACACTTTTGATTTGTTGCAGCTAAGTAAACAACCGCTTCAAAGCCTGACACATTGCTTGAAACTGATTAATATGTATAACACTTTTGCAAGAGGTTTTGACAATGAAGCCTTTATAGATTTACGTCACCAGTATGAAGCCCTCATCTCCCGGACATTGTTGACCGCAGGTGACCTGCTGCCAGAAGTTGTCAATGACCTACCACGTGAATGGCATGAGCAACTCACCACAAAAATCGAGTCATTTGAGTATTGATTACCACACAAAATAGCCTCTCTAACTCACATATAAGCACAACATTAATACGACATCTTTTTTAGCGTGAGAGCGTCGCTTTTTAGCATAAGTCTCCGGTAGATACCCCTATGTCATGCTCTTTTCAAATCAATTGAAAAGGAGCATAAAAATGCGTATTAAACGAGCCATTATTATCATGTTGTTAGTTCTTGTCACAACCACAATGGTCATGACACCTGCTGTACTTGCAGACGATGATGATAGTGTATGCTTCAGTTGCTAGATGATCGAACAACTATTCAACTAACTGAAAACAGTGTTCAACTGAATGGAGGAAAATAGCCCACATCAGTGACACTGCTTTCCAGTTTCCAGTAGAGGGCACAAATGCGGGGGATTATAATTGTCTGTCTAGTAATCTGGAATGATTAAAGCGATGTATAACAACACAAACAACCCAACATTAACTAAAGAAGCACAAACCAAAGAAATCTCTCAACTGGAAGAGGAATTACTGGTATCACAAACTCTCTCCATTTCATTTGCACAGGCGCTGAATGTCGTGATCAAAAAACTCGAACTCATGTCAGCAGAAACCCATGCAGAGGGGGATATGGTAAGAGATTATGAGAAAAAAGACCCATACTACGAATATGCCCACAAATATCAGCATATTGCAGATGAACTTCAAAGAATATTTAACGGAGTTATTGATGCAAACTACGAATTGCCAGTAGATGGATTTGAAAACTCGAACGACCTGTAACCCGGTGCTTAGAGATTGTGTCTAGCCATGTTCACCTTCTGAAACCTATTGCAATATAAGTGTCAATGTCAGCCGGGTTATGCCGATAAATGCCCTGTTATGTTAAACAGGGCGTTTTTATTCCAAAACAATCTAAGCATCTAACAGAGATTTCTCGTACCAGCGATGGGTTTTGTAGGGGTCTGCACCTAATTTAAGACTCATATCATGCAGCGGATTCGTCTCCAGCACCCAGCCACAATCAATGTGTGCATATTGTTCCGGCGTATTTTCATAGGTCGCACCGAGCAAAGCAGTATGAATCCCCATGTTACGATATGCTTCCTTCACCCCCATCAAGGGACAACGAATGCCCCGTGTGGTTTTCGCAACCTTCCAATGCCAGCCGACCTGTAACAACGTCCATATCTCAGGTACACCGGGTCGCGGATATGCCCGTTTTAGCATTTCATTGAAATCCGGTACAGAGAGCGAAAATCCAGCAGGGACGCCGTCCACCTCTGCGAAAAATGCCATCTCCGGTTCAACCAGCATCCCGAGATTATCCACCAGGTCTTTAAGTTCTCTATCTGTCATCGGAACGAAGCCCCAGTTCTTATCCCAGGCTTCGTTGTACAAGTCACGGAATAAACGAAATTCTTCATCGCGGCGCTTCGGATCAAGCTGACGAATCGTCACGTTGTAGCGTTTCTTCGCAAAATCAGCCAATTTTTTGAGCTTCGTTCCCAATCCGGTTTTTTCTTCCATATCGCGATGAAAATACATGCTGACGATGTCCATGCGTTTTTTGTATCCGGCGGTCTCCAGTAAGCGCTGATAATAGGGGAAATTGTAGGGCATCTCAATGACCGGATGTGTGAAGCCATCAATCAGCAATCCTGTCTCCTGATGAGTCGTAAAGCTCTGAGGTCCCCGCAGCACATTGTAACCGCGTGATTTCACCCAATCTTCGGCAACGGATAGTAAACCGTCTGCCGCGTCCTGATCATCGTAGCATTCAAATGTCCCGAACCAGCCGATGCGTTCATCCCATATTTCATTATGACGATGATTGATGAAAGCAGTTATCGTCCCGACCAATTTATCACCACGCCATGCCCCGAAATACTGCCCTTCCATATATTCCCACGCAGGATTCTTTTTCTTATCCAGCAAATCCCGCCGCATCGATAGCAACATCGGCACCCAATGCGGGTCATCCTTATAAAGCTCCCAGGGAAAACGAAAAAATTGGTTAAAATCTTTTTTGTCAGTAATCGGTCGAACGATCAATGCCTGTTTTCGGGTATCCGTATCAAGCTGTGTCACTATGAAATCCCCTTCATGATAATAAGGTTTAATGATAACGTGAAATTTGTTAAAAAAAGTGACGAATTTCACGAATTTGTGCTTGACATTTAAAAATCACTTTGCTATTATTTTTTCCAGCGTTACATATTCCACCATAGCTCAATGGCAGAGCGGTCGGCTGTTAACCGATAGGTTCTTGGTTCAAGTCCAAGTGGTGGAGCTACAAAAGACCTCGCACAACGCGGGGTCTTTTTATTTCACTAATCGACGCTCAAAAATTGCCAACTGACAATCACCATCCCCCTCTATATAATGCCCTGCGACATGCACACAAAGGTCACTCAATTAGACATGAGCAGTACAGTACATCAAAATCCGTCCCTCAAGCTATTACTGATTACAGTTGCTTTACTGTTTTTTGGCTTTGTCATTCTCGTTATTGGCATCGACAGTATGCACATGCGCCCGGATGAAGAATTGACCTTCCGCAACATGTCCTTTGATTTTGAGACCTCTATGATTCGACTGGCAACCCGAAATAATCAAGCGCCGCTCTGGTGGATTCAGGTATGGGGATGGCAACGCATAGCTGGCACAACTGAATTTGCCGGACGAATCAATTCGATTTTGTGGTCGATGCTGACATTATCGCTCATTTTTAAGATGGGGCGGGCATGGTTCGGCGAAAATCGTCATGGCTGGTTTACGCTTGCCGTTTTAAGTGTGAATAGCTACTTCTTCATTTATGCACTCGAAATGCGAATGTATGCGATGGGGATGTGTGTGGTTGCGCTCAGTGTTCTGGCGTTACAACGCTGGTTATCCCGAAAAACATGGCAATCGGCTGTCATGTACGGACTATCCACAACTGTTCTGCTCTACACTCATTATTATTTCGCCTTTGTGATTCTGGCACAGGTTGCTTATTTCCTTCTATATTTTATCAGTGAAGCCATCTCAAACAGAGCTAACCTGTGGAAACTCATCAAACAGGGATTTTTACTGGCAATTAGTGCCATGCTGGTCTGGCTTCCCGGCATTTTCCTGCTCATCGGACAACTGAGTTTTATTGATTTTGCTGACAGTGGCGGCTTGAACATTCCCACAAAAGCAACAAACCCCGAAACTATTCTCGAACTCGCACAACTGAGCAGCAATGGTCTATGGATTGCTTATGCTGCGATTGTGCTGGTAGGCATTCTACTTTTGTGGAAAAAACGTTCCTTCTGGTTAGCGATTACATGGCTGATACTCTCTCCAGCACTGGTTTTAATCGTCAACTTGCAAGCCACTATCTACAATGTTCGTTATACCAGTTTTTTCATTCCGGCAATCGGTTTGACTATCGGCGTTATCATTGCGTCTTTACCTGCGGGAAAAATTGGACGCTGGATTAACTGGCTGATTCTGATAATTCTGTGTGCAGTGAGTCTCTATAATTTACCCGGCTACATCCCTGTCAGAACGCCCTATCGCTATATTTTCACCGATGTGAGTGAGCATTATCAGCCTGGCGATGCGCTCTATGCCCTGCCACTCTATGAAGAACTCTATTTAGAAGACCAGTATCAACGCTATCTGCCGCCGGAGCTGCTCGAAAACCGTGAATTTGAGATGGATGCCGTCAGGGATAGTCGACGCGTGTGGTTTATCTCAAATTTCTTCTTGAATGATGATGTTCAGGCAGAATTCCGCGCATTAGAAAGCACCCATCGCGTCTGGTATGTGGCTGATAGAAGTGAGTGTTCGCAGGAATATTGCTATGTCGCACAATTGATGCTTGCCCCACCCTTTGAAGAAGCAATTTATTTCGGAGAAACAATCGGTTTTCTCGGCGCAGATATTACCCCTATCGAAAACAATCGGATAGAAACAATCCTCTGGTGGGAAGTCGAAGCAACACCGGAGGCAGATTACTCGATTAGCTTGCAATTGTTGGCAGCAGATGGGTCACTGGTCACACAGGTAGACCGTCAGATAATGCCACCGGATTACGATGAAATTCCGACATCTCAGATGCAACCGGGTGGCAATTATATTGATGAGCGAATTCTTGAAATACCCGAAAACTTAGCAAATGGCGACTATCAACTCCAGGTGGTGGTCTATCAATGGTGGGATGGTACACGCTTGACTATCCCTGATGGTTCTGATGCAATTGAAATCGACACAATAACAATTAACAGGTGAACGCATGACGGATTTGCTTGACATCTCGGTAGTCATTCCGGTCTATAACGAAGAAGATAATATCCCGCCACTCTATGATGAACTGAGTGCAGCGTTAAATGAACTTGGCTTGAGCTACGAAGTCATCGTGATTGATGATGGCAGTAAAGATGATAGTTTCAATCGACTGAAAGCCATTCACGAGAAAGACCCGCGCTGGCAGATTATCAGTTTCCGGCGCAATTTTGGTCAAACGGCAGGGATGGCAGCCGGATTTGAAGCATCACGGGGCAAAACAGTCATCACAATTGATGCGGATTTACAGAATGACCCGCGTGACATCGGCAAAATTCTGGACAAAATGGAAGAAGGTTATGATATTGTCTCCGGCTGGCGCGTTGACCGCAAAGAGCCATTTCTGTCACGGCGTTTACCGAGTATCACAGCGAACAAACTGATTTCACGAACAACAGGTGTTCATCTGCATGATTACGGCTGCACACTCAAAGCCTATGACCGATTTGTCGCGAAAAATGTCAAACTTTATGGTGAATTGCACCGCTTTATCCCTGCGCTGTCCAGTCAACTCGGGGTGAAAGTAGCCGAAGTCCCTGTTAATGACCGTCCGCGTTTACATGGCTCTAGCAAATATGGCATCAACCGGACATTCAAGGTATTCCTTGATTTAATAGCGGTCAGTTTTTACCTGAGTTACTTCAATCGACCACTTTATGTTTTTGGTAGCTTCGGCATGATTGTGGGCACAATCGGGGGCGTGATATTAGGTTATCTCGGTTTTGTGCGACTGGTGCTGCTACAGGATATAGGTGATAGACCGTTATTGATGCTCGGGATTTTGTTAGCGGTTCTGGGGGTACAGATGGTGACGACAGGCTTGATTGCGGATATGGTGATGCGGACTTATCACGAATCACAGAACAAGCCGATTTATCATGTGCGGGAGCATTTATCAGACGAAAATGTCGCTGAAAAAGTTGAGGCTTAATCCGGTTTTTCGTCTGCGGGAGATACGAATTCAAGTTTGTGCCGGGTTACAAAAATTTGCCTGTTTATCAGGGAATAACAGGGGCATATTTCTGTAAAACAGGGCATTTTCCGTTGGATTCCGGTTAAATTTACAAACCACCCCTCCCTAAATCCCTCCCCATTCACGCTCAAATCGTAGTTTGCACGATGTGTTGCCGTCGATATGATGGGTGTTCACATGATAATTGGCTCTTTAGTCGCTATGGAGAGGGACTTTAATGACCTGTGGGGTGTCATCCCGGACAGGATGTACCTATCCAATACAGCAGATATATGTAGTTGGTAAGGTGCAAAACAAAACCCCTCTAAATCTCCCCGCCAGCAGGGAGACTTTTACAGCATAGCATAGAAGCAGGTCGGAATGTCGTGCATATGCCCGTTAATATGAACGGTCATATGACAGTTTATTGTTCGAGAAAATGAGCGGGCAGAATTGAAGAAAATAGTCCGGTGTGAAGGCTTTCGTTACGTGGCTATTCCACAATCGACTTAAACAAATTTATCGCCCGGGCGGATACCTGTTTATCATCCGGGCTAATGTCATCCAGCAGTTTGTATTCACCTTTTTGCCATCCTTCAAACAAATAGCTTGTTCCATCACGAATGTTATATCTGTAATGAGAATACCATGTGTCACTTTGCCAGAAATTTCCTAGCATGAACTTTTGTATCTTTTGCCAGCTATCTGTTGAAAGGGAATCTTCGTTATAGTGCCTGTAGTCACTCTTGCATTGCCGCTCATTCCCCGAAACACAATGAACAAAATGCGCGTCTCCGTGCTTAATCCACACACGGATAATTTCCGGGACATTGATTATTGAGGGTAAAATCGTCAGGCGATACGCCATATCAATCTTTTCAGCCTTCGCCCATTGTTCAAGAGAATATTCTTGCAGATAAGTTAGCGTTGCAGAGATACCATCATTATCTCGTTGTGCGAAACTTTCATAGTCTTCCGTTTTAAGCCGGGGATAGCGCCGGGCAAAATCAGCCATTAGCACATCATTTTGAAACGCATGATAAATGGGTACTTCGCAAATCTCAGGATTAGCTTCGATCTCATCAAGTTCCTCTGCAAGTTCAAGGCAAGCATTTTCAGATAGACCGTGCCAACTCCATACATATTGTCCGTCATCAAATTCTTTATCCAATAACTTACCCCATTTGATTGCGGGAAGTCTATTTTTAGAGCATATGTCGCGCAAGCGTTGACGGTCATTGCCTAATTTCCCACCACGCAATATCACGGTAAAAATCGTTTTGACACCAAAATTGTATTCAGGCTTCATGGTCATAGTGGGTTTTCTCCTGACGGGGTTCCATGTTACGGATACAAAATAAGCCGATTCACATGAATGTGTGCATTTCCTTAATCATAAATACGTCGATAACTATGCTGTTGAATTCTAGATAAAACGAGAAATTCGAATAGCTTAACTGCCTGTGATTGCATCGTTCCTCTATTTGGGCTATGGTCGTCTAACAGTTTATATTTACCGTCATGCCAACCTTCAAAGAGAAATACGACCCCATCTAACATTATGGCTCCAGAAGGAATAGAATACCATGTTTCTGAAGTCCAAAAATGCTCATTCATAAACTCACGAATTTCTTGCCATTTTTCAGTTTTTAATAGCTTTTTCTTTTCGCGTTTTACCTGTGGTTCACATAAATCCCACCTGTATCCAATTTTGTATAGAAGATGGGTAACATCATCTTTTTTCCAGATTCGAATTACCCTAGCAGCACTGAACGATGGTAAAATTGTCAGACGATATGCTTCCTGAATTTGCTCATTCCTCGCCCATTTTTCAAACGAGTATTCCTTCAACTTTGATAATTCCCGTGAAAACTGTACATCCATACGACTTATACTCAAAAGGTCATCCCGGAATACCTTGTACCGATGATCTATACAAACTCGATAGGCGTGTGCTTTCTCCAATTCCGGTTTCACAGCTTCAAGTTCTTCCTCACTAATGGCATTGAAGAAATGCGTTGCATGAAAATGATCAACCCATTTGCGAATGAATATCCAAAGAATAATTTTCGCCAAAGACTCAAATCTGGATGGTTTGCCGTAGACTTCGATATTAAAGGCTTTCTTGAAACCATAATTGTATTCAGGCTTCATGGTCATGCCGGATTTTTCTCGCGGTTGAGTTCATAGATCGCATGTAAGCCATCGAGTGTTAGTTCAGGGATGAGTTTGTCGAATACATCGGTGTGTTCGTTGAAAATCGTCGCCAGTCCACCTGTAGCATAGACATTGACTTTTTCATCGGGCATATCATCTTTGATGCGCTTGATTAAGCCTTCTACTAATCCGACATATCCCCAGAAAATGCCGGATTGCATGGCGTGAATTGTGTTGCGTCCGATAGACGATGGTGGCGGTTCTAAATCGACTTTATGCAATTTGGCGGCTTTGCTCACGAGGGCATCATGTGCCAATCGAACACCCGGAGCAATCGACACACCGATTAATGCGCCTTCTGCTGAAATCACATCAAAATTGGTTGCCGTGCCAAAATCGACCACAATTGCAGGATACTCATGATAAGCTACAATCCCCGCCGCATTGACGATACGGTCTGCCCCTGCCTGTTCCGGTTGGTCAATATCAATTTTGACACCCGTTTTCGTATCATGACGCACAACAATCGGCGTCTGATTGAGATAGCGTTTCGTCAATTCAGTGAAAGCCAGTGTCAGAGGCGGCACAACACTACTGATAATCACCGATGAAATTGCTCCGTAGCCGACATCCGCCGTATCTAAGAAATTCCGTACCAGCACCGCATATTCATCCGGCATTTTGTTCTCGACTGTTCGCGCCCGCCACGATAAACGCCAGCCATCGCCATTCCATAAACCCATGTGGATATTCGTGTTGCCAATATCAATCGCGAGTAACATACATCAGTCCCATTCTCAGTGAAAATTTATAGAAATGATAACGCATTCCAGCAACAAATGTTAAACTATTGCCTGAGAGAAATCTTAGCATATCTGGAGCGAAAATTATGCCGATTCGTCAGGCAACCTTAGACGATACAACTGGAATTTGCGATTTATTCACAGCCTCAATCGACCGATGGCAACGGATGAACAGACAGGGTCAGGTTGAAGATTTGCCCTATACTGACCTGACTATTTATGAACGCTGGCTGCACGGCGGCGCATGGATGAGCGTTGAAACAGGCGCTATCTGGTTGAGTCATCTATGTAGCGGGGCGGGATTAGCATTCGTTCATGAAGAAAATGGAGAAATCACAGGCTATGCCGAAGCCTTCATCAGTCATGAACCTGCCCCCTATGGCTATCATTTACATATTGGCGACCTGACCGGAACAAATGACAGTGTTCGTGAAATGTTGGTCGAACATCTCATCACACAGGCAGGTGGCATCGGACGTATCACAGTCAGTAGCACACCATATGACAATGACAAACTTAAATTCTATAGAAAATTCGGGTTCAGCGAGTTGATTCAGATTCAGCGTGTCAATCTTGCTGCACAGGGCGCAAATGCCGGATTTTACAAAGTTACCGAACACGAAAACACTGATTCAGCACAAATTCAAGACTGGTTGATGCCTGTTGGACGGGTTGAGAGTTCAAGTCTACATTGGGAAAATTTGTGGGCGCAATTATGGCAGGCAGTCCCACAAATTATCGAACGCCCCTTACATCGACTACGTTTTAATGCCGGAGGACAGGATGCTTTTGTCGTCTTGCAACAGCATCTCTATAACCCGCGCAGCGCTGAAATTTTCTGCTGGACACCGAAAGCGCTCTCGGCACATCTCATCGGCTCAATCCGGGATTGGACGTATAAAGCGGGGTATCGTTCGCTCAATTTAGCAGTCAATGAGAAAATTGCGGCAATTCTCGACTCCGATTTAGAGAAAACAGCCCATCAACATGTAATTTTGTCGCGGGATGTGTGAGTTTTGCGCTATCGCTATTTCAGAGTTTCGTTATAATTAGAAACTACAGATGTTTATTATGGAAACAGACCATGCCAACCCATAATTCCAACCGTGTAGAATATGCCATCGACAGTGGTCACATCACAATTGTGACTGATAATAACAAAAAAGTCCCTGCTTACTGGGCACATCCCCGTATCGGTCATAAATTTTCGGGCATATGTCTTTTGCACGACTGGTGGGGTATGGATAATGTCAGCCGGATTTTAGCCAACTTTTTCGCGCAGATGGGCTATTATGTCATCGAGCCGGATTTGTTCAATGGTCGAACAGCAGAGACCCCGCAACAGGCAATGCGCCTTCTCGAAGAAACCGCAGAAACACGCTATGACGCTGTAAATGCAACGCTGAGTGTACTGGAATCCCATCATCGGATTAATGCCAGCGTCGGGGCAGTGGGTATCGGGATGGGTGGCACACTGGCGTTTGAAGCAGCCATTAACCGGGATGACCTCGAAGCAGCCGTGTCTTATGCCGGATTTCCACAGCAATTTGTGGGACAATTTGGCAGGAGCAACACCCCTATTCTCGCAGTCTATGGTAGCAAAGAACCTTATACCAAACCCCATGTGATTCAACATTTGCATCAGGAATTGAGTCAAACACCGCTAAAAGATAAGCATGAGGTTCTGGTCATTGACGGTGGTGATCATCATCTCTTCGGCGAAAATCAACGACCGGATGAAAAAGAAATCAGTAGAATTGCAGTGAATCATACACTCACATTCTTAGAACGATACCTGGAAACACCGCATCTTAAAAATCGACCAACAAGATATTAAGAAACAGGATTTACAGTATTTAGACACCACACAAAACACTGGATTATGATAAACTGGTCGATATATACAATTTATCGAAGGGTTTATTTGTATGGTTCAAACAATATCAACACATGAAATCTCCTTCCGCGAGAATGTTGACCGCATGGTTAACCGCGCCCTCGGCTATATCGGGGTCGATAAAGGAATGCAGGATGAAATTAAAGCGTGCAATAGTATTATTAAGGTATCCTTCCCTGCACAACTTGATGATGGCAGTTTTAAAGTATTTACAGGCTATCGTGCAACCCACAGTGACCATCGCCTCCCTGTAAAAGGCGGTATCCGTTACGCCTCTAATGTCACCAGTGATGAAGTCGAAGCGCTGGCATCCCTCATGACTTATAAATGTGCCCTCGTCAATGTGCCATTTGGTGGTTCAAAAGGTGGTTTGCAACTTAATCCCCGTAATTATTCCGAAGGCGAACTCGAACGCATCACCCGTCGTTTTGCCCGCGAACTCATCAATAAAGGGTATATCAGCCCAGGCGAGAATGTTCCTGCACCGGATATGGGTACAGGTGAACGTGAAATGGCATGGATTGCAGATACATACCGTCAATTGCATCCACATGACATCAATTATCTCGGCACGGTTACAGGCAAACCTGTCGCTACCGGAGGGATTCGCGGACGCACCGAAGCAACCGGACGAGGTGTACAGTATGTGATACGCGAATTTTTCCGTCACCCGGAAGATATGGCACGCATCGGTTTTACAGGCTCGATTGCGGGAAAACGTTGTGTTGTGCAGGGTCTCGGTAATGTGGGCTACCATGCGGCAAAGTTCTTGCAGGAAGAAGATGATGCGATCATCATTGGAATCGGTGAATATGATGGCGCGATTATCAATGAAAATGGCATCAACATTGACGACCTTAAGGCATGGATGATTGCTAACGGTGGCACAAAAGGCTATCCAAATGGCACATACGTTGAAAATAGTAAAGCTGTGTTAGAACTGGAATGTGACATCTTGATTCCCGCAGCACTGGAAAGTCAAATTACACGCGAAAACGCATCCCGCATCCAAACAAAATTGATTATCGAAGCAGCAAACGGTCCTGTTACCGCCGCCGCAGATACCATTCTCAAAGAAAAAGGCATTCTGATTCTGCCTGATTTCTACGTGAATGCCGGGGGTGTGACGGTTTCCTACTTTGAATGGATCAAGAATCTCTCACACATTCGCTTCGGGCGTATGCAACGGCGTCTTGATGAATATCGTGCTGATGCAACCATTCAGGCACTCGAAGAGATGACAGGCAAAAAAGTGCCTGACGCGCTCAAAGCTGATATGTTACGCGGTGGCGATGAATTGAGCATGGTACGTAGTGGTCTGGATGACACCATGCGCGATGGTTACGCCGAAATCAAAGATGCGATGCTCCGTCATAATATCGAGGATTATCGCACGGCAGCATTTGTCGTTTCACTGGAAAAAATCGCCTACACGCACAAACGTATGGGAATGTAATCTCCGTAGGGGCATATCGGTGATATGCCCTTTTTATATGCGATGAAAACGAACTTTCATCCCGCCCATCGGCATCAATGTCGGGAAATACATGGTGCGTAGATTTTGCCGTTTGACCAATTCCCAGGTGTAATTCCGCAGTAAATACGACATCAGCACTTTCATTTCCAGTTGTGCAAACGCGAATCCCACACAAACCCGCGAACCGCCTCCGAATCCCACCATGCTAAACGGCACATTGGCTTCATTGCGTTCGGGACTGAATCGATCCGGGTCAAATTTTTCAGGGTCGGTGTAAATATCGGGATCATAATGAGAGCCACCTGTAATCATATACAGCGCTGTCCACCCTTCCGGCACACGATAGCCCTTGAATTCAAATTCATTGACTACGGCGCGGAATCCAGCAGGCACAGGCGGGAACATGCGCTCAGTTTCACGTAGTACCTGGTCAAGATAAGTCATGTCTTTGATATTTTGCATGGTGAGACTGTCGCCAATATCAAGTGATGCCTGTTCTTCGCGTAATTTTTGCCAGACATCGGGATGCTGTGGCAACATCATCGCTAGAGAGGTCAACATAGATGCGCTGGTTTCATGTCCAGCAAATAAGAGTAAGAGCGTTTGCGCCTGTAATTCTTCGTTGGTGAGGGCATTCCCATCTTCATCCTGAGTCTGAATCAACAGTCCGAGGGCATCATTGGTTGGATTTTCACGGCGATGTTCAATGGCATCATCTATGAAATCCATTATTTCCTGACGTGCCCGCAGCGCTTTACCGTAAGGTGTCCATGATTGATTAAGAGGAATTGTGAGGAAGCCTTCGGTCAGTGTGACAAATAATTTTGAGAGTCGTTCGGTTTCGCTTCCGGGTGCGCTTCCCATGAGTAATGTCGAAGCGATTTCGAAGGTGAATTGCTTGTTTTGCTCCAAAAATTTGAATTCAGTGAGATTTTCTAATTTCTGGATATAGCGCAGTGTGATGCTTTCCATTGTGGCGAGATAATTGTGCAGGGCTTCTCTGTGGAAGGCAGGCATCACTAGACGACGTTTTTTACGATGTTCTTCGCCATCCTGAACAAAGAGTGACTCGCCTAATAGTTCGACAAATGTTGGAGGCCATCCATCACGCCAGATGAAGTTTTTCATGCCTGTTTGCAGTACAAAGCGGTTGGCTTCTGCCCCGACAAATACTGCCACATTACGACCCAACACCCGTGTTTTGAACACAGAGCCATGTTTTTTATATTGTCGTTGCAGATATTTTTTGCTCAAAATCATGGGCGGCATTCCGATGAAGGGCAATCCCATGAATCCGGGCGGTAAGGGCAGATGACTCAGGTCTTTTTCAGGCATAAAAGGCTCAATTCCAGTTGGCGATAATTATTTCAGCTATCCAGTTTGCCAGAGCCTGATGAGCAAATGCTTAGACAACAGGTTTTCGGCGTTTAAAGATGAGGGATGGCGCAACAATTCCTCCGGCTAATGACGCCAGTATCACACCTGTTTTGATCGCATTTACCGATGATTGAGCCAGAATATCAACTACATCGGTATTGCTGGCATGAGTGGTATCTAAAATACCAATCATTGTCTGATACGCAAAGACACCCGGCACCATAGGAATCACAGCGCTCACTGCAAAAATCATCGACGGCATTTTTAGACGTATCGCACACCACTTTGCCCAAAATCCAACGGTTGTTGCGCTCAGAAGTGTTGCCAGTTCAATACTGAATCCGAATTTTTGCATCAGTAAAGTACGCAGTGCATGCCCGATTGCGCCACCTATCATACAGTGAATTAATGCCCGTTGCGGCACATTGAAGAGCATCGCAAAACCCATTGCCGCTAAAGCTGACCAGAAGGCATCAGATACAATTAGCAGGAAAGTGTTCATTACACCGATACCCCCGTAATCCAGAACGACAAAATCAAGCCGAGAGCAATCGACATCACAATCAGCAAGCCGTTGACGCCTCGCAATACCCCTGTGAGCGTATGCCCATGTAGTAAATCTTCCCCTGCATTGATGAGTGGCACACCCGGAACAAGCAATAAGACCGATGCCGCCATTGCGATTGTCGGATCAGGGCTGAGATTGAACAAACTTGCCAGACTACCAATCGAACCCGCGACAAAAGCAGTCGCAACAACAATGATAAAACTGTTGAAATAGCGCTTATGCAATTCCTGCCGGATGAACATCGCAGCAGAAGATGCTAGAAATGTGATAACAAAGACAGAAATATCTCCGCCGAAGAGACGACTGAAAGCAGCGCAGGCTAATCCCACACCAAAAACCACTGTCCAGCGATTGTAATTGCGGGGTGCTTCATCAATTTCCCGAAGTGCTTTTCTGAGTTCAAAACGGTCTAATTCACCACGTGTTGCACGATAGCTAAGGTCAGAAATTCCAGCGATTTTCTGCATATCGACACCGCGTCCCGGCGCACGACGTACTTTTGTGCGAAATTCACCGTGACTGACTGTGCTGGCAATAATCGCATCCGGCATGACCACAATATCGAGCCAGTCACAACCGAGGGACGTACCAATTCGATGTACAGTTTCTTCAACACGCTGACTATCTGCCCCGTTTTGCAGCAACATCTGCCCTGCCCACAGTGAGAGCGCAATGACATCGCGCAATTCTTCACGCGCCATCAGAGGTTTCTGTTCTTGTTCTTCCATGAGATTCGTCTGAATCCTTGTGTGTAATGATAACAATCACAGAAAAAAGTTTTTTGAGAGGAAAGACATTCTAAAAATAGTTGTTCCTTATTAGCTTAATCGCAATATGCTCACGATTAAAGGACATATGTAACGGAAAATCCATTTTCTGGTACAGTTATCAGGACAATTATTGAAGGGAATTTCTATGACCCATCCACTGGATAAACCGGAAGTCGTTAACAACTTATTTTACCCGCGCAAAGCACACGCAAATACCCATCCTGATAAAGACATCATCAAAGATGGCAGTGTCAAAATAGATGACACGGTTTCGCTGGGTTATCGACTGTATCTCAATCATAGTTCCGCACCGATTTTGCTCTATTTTCACGGAAATGGCGAAATTGTGACCGACTATGAATCGTTTGCCTCGCTTTATCATCAGGTCGGTGTGTCTTTGCTGGTAGTGGATTACCGGGCTTATGGATGGAGTACAGGCACACCATCAACCACACAATTATTACCGGACGCCCAAAAAGTTCTGGATAGCATGGATACAATTCTCAAAGATTGTGGCGTTGTTCCAGGGAGAGACATTTTCCTGATGGGACGCTCACTCGGAAGCGCTCCGGCAATTTATCTGGCGATGACAAGTCCCGATAAGCTAAAAGGCATCATTATCGAGAGTGGTTATGCTGATGCACCCTCATTGTTCCGGCGATTGGGTATTCCGATTCCCGAAAATATTAAAGACGACCCGACATTACCGATTAACAATGACGAAAAAATGAAAAAAGTGACGATTCCAACGCTGGTGATTCATGGGGAACGTGATGTTTTAATTCCGGTCACACACGGACACACTCTATACGAAAATGCGGCGGCAGAAAATAAAACATTGGTGACGATTCCCGGTGCCGGGCATAATGATGTCGCATTCAAAGACATGACTCGCTATTTTGGTACAATTAAGCAATTTATCGAGGCACACTAATCCTAAATCAAATTATGATAACGGTCTCTGCATTTTTTGATAAGTCGTCTCAGGGATGGGTCAAGCAATTCAGCATCGGCAGGGTCTGTCGGGTTGAGGAATTCATCAAATTTTGCCCAGATAAAATCTTTGGATTCCCCTTCCGGCGGATTGAGCGAATCAGGATACGAGGTCATCATCATATAACGCACATCAAGATGCAGATGTTCGGGGCGATTTTTGTTCTCAGGAATCGTATGAATATCAAAATCAATCGGAACAGGCTCCTGTTTTTTGACAGGATAGTGCCGCAACCACTCTAAGCCTGTTTCCTCAATTGATTCCCGCATAGCAACATCAGCTAAGTCCATTTCAGTATCGGCATGTCCACCAAATTGTAACCAGCGTTTGAGGTTCTTGTGATAATGCAGCAGAACCCGTCCTTCGTTATCACAAACCAGTGCCGAGCCTGTAAAATGACCAACTTCACAATTTGGTGACATGATATTGGGGTATTTTTCAAGCAAGTCACGCATGGTCGCGATATCGGCACGCTCTTTATCATCGCCCGGTTTTGCATTTTCTAGAATTTTCCTGAGATTACGACGTGCCTCTGCATAGATAACTTCGTATAAATCGTCAATCATACGGCGCATCGTTTCGGTTTTTTGCGCGTCTGACTTATCATTCCAGAGGGGTAATTCAGCGTGATGGGGCATCAGCTATCCTCACCCGCACTTCCTTCGATTTTTGTTCTGCTATTCTCCATACGGGCGTCCATCCATTCGTCGCGATCATGTTCGACAGTCTCGACTTCGCCACACAGAAATTTCCACTCGCCATCAACCTGTGCAAAAACAGAGTCTTCGCTCATGGTTATCGGTTGTGACATATACGCCAGAATATCCGCTTTGTAGCTTACTTTGTCATCTTCTGCGGAGACAATATTCAACTCATAAAATACATTCCGCAGACAATATGCTTCTACTTGAAGCCGCCAGCGTGTGACATTACTATCATAACTTTCATTATCGGGGTGCGTTGTCTCAATAATGAAATCCGGCAATTTGAGCGCATAGGCTGACCATCGCGCCCGGACAAGGTCTGTTGGAGTTGGAACTTTCATGCCAGCATGATAACGCCTACAACATTTTTTGTATTTTTTATCACTACCACAGGGACATGGGTCATTGGGTGAAATTTTCATCGGATGCACTTTCTAATAATAATTGAACCTCAAAGACACAAAGAACACAGAGAAAAAAGAATAGAAAACATAATGTTTTACTTATTCAGTTCCAGCTTCATTTTCCGGTGAGTTATCAGGATAAAAATCTTCCTGATACCATTGCAACCATGCTTCATAATTATATCCGAAGTCCTGACCTGTGTGCTTCTTCAATATTTCCAGAATAGCAGGTTGATCATTTTCGATAAAATCATTTATGCGCCATTCAGGAACATACCAGGGAATAGACCTTAACCATTCAATCAATTGTAGAACAGGGTCTTTTCTTGGCATTGTGACCTCATCACAATTTATTTCATTTTACACAAATTGAGGGATAAATACCCGGATTATTTTTCACCGCGAGCGCGGAGCATACGGAAAAAAGAACGAATCTGTTCGGCGGCTTCATCCGCAAAGAGTCCGTGAACAACTTCTACCTGATGATTGAGGGCAGCGTGACGGGTGATGTCCATGATACTACCCCCTGCTCCGGCTTTAGGGTCAGTTGTCGCATAAACGAGGCGGGGTAAACGTGCCAGTACCATCGCTCCGGCACACATTGCACAGGGTTCAAGCGTGCAATAGAGGGTAACTTCTTCTAAACGCCAGTGCCCGATAACCTGTGCAGCCTGACGAATCGCAATCATTTCAGCGTGTGCTGTCGGGTCTTGATCGGCTTCACGTTTGTTGTAGCCACGTCCGATGATGGTATTGTTGCGGACTGCAATTGCACCGATGGGCACGTCTTCCTGTTCGAGTGCTTTTTCAGCCTCTTGAAGCGCAATCCGCATCCATTTTTCATCATCTTTCGTAAACGGCATTACTTCTCTTCTTCGGGGTCTTCTTCTATATCAATTTCAATATCAATGCGCCCGTTTGCCTTGACCACGAATTCTTCAACTTCTTTCATGGATTCAACCGCATCTTCCATCACTTTCGGATAGATGACTTTTGTTGAACGTGGTGGTTCTTCCGGTTCGGGGTGTTCATAGGATGTAACAGAAGTACGCATATCAACCACACCGAGCACAGCAAGCAGCGCCCCGGCAATGGCAGCAATCACTTCGATAGAAACGGGCAATGCAACTTCAAAATCAATCACATTGAAGATAATCAACAATGCCCCGACCAGCACAATAATGACGGGCACATATAATAATCGACGTAACACTTGCATGAGATTTGCTCCTTATTTTTTCTTCTTGTCGTCACCCTCGTCTTTGATGGTGCGTTTGCTTAGACGTTCCATCCGACGCATGTACTCTTCAGTGTCATCCACACTTTCTTCAGCACGATCAACATCATCGTGGAGATAGTCATCATGGGGTGGTGAATCGTGATTCTGAACGACGATAAATTGCCAGACCATCACAGCACCGGCAATAATTAGTGCAAAGATAATCACGTAATTCAATGACTGTTCTACAAGGATTAGATAGCCATCACCCTCAAGCACAAAATATTCAACAATATCGCCGCCTGTCGCTTGAATCTGTTCCAGAGTCGATTCGGAATAAGTTGTATTCTGTCGCACATAAATCCACAGAGGACGATTGCTCTGTTCGGCAACTTCGATGAAAGCACTGATTTGTGCATCAATACTGAAATTAGTAACTGCTTTTGAATCAATGATGAGTGAACGATTCACAAAATCTGGAATATGCCAGTTTGAAATATTCCCGGAATTCACCTCACAGATATTACAACGTCCGGGAGGAGTCGGTGCATTCTGATTACAGAAACAAACACGGTTCCCTGCTGACGAATCATTTTGGGATATTCCGAGGTCACGCGAGAGAATGATCTCTGCCTCAGCACCGAACACATGGTTGGCTTGAGTCAGGTCAATCGTTTGACTGGAAAACCAGCGTCCGGTCGGGTTCGGGGCAGCATGGTTGAGTACAAGCAAACAACTACCTGCGACCATAATTGTGTACAGGCAATATAGAATGATGCGGTCTCTGAATTTCAGATTAATAGTCACTAGAACATGCTTTTCTGCTTTGGCGAATCTTTCTTCGCTTCATCTTCCGGTTCTTCTATCGGTTGACCGTCTTCGTCATGCCCGTCTTCCAGAACAAGATCCATACACGCGGCACAATTGCATTCGGCGGGATGCACCGTAAATGTTGTTTCCGGTGTTTTACTCTCTTCTACGGATTCTTCACTTAATAGTTCCATATCCGGCACAAAATCATCCGGCATCTCGTCGGCACGCATGGTTGCTTCGATTGTCAAAGCACGGAAATCATCCTCGCGAAACCCGAATTTTTCTAGAATTGGAACGAGAGTTTCTTCCGTATCTTTATCCTGATTGCGGATAACGTATTTATAGTGTTCTTTCAGGCAACGTCGCCATTCATCGGCGAAAACACTCGCACGTTTTGCCATTGTGTGTCCTCAAATGAGCTTGATTTGCAAATTGTTTTGATTTGCAGCAGACAAGACAGGTCTTGTCCCTACCTCTATTATAGTACATGCTGGCGATATTCGGGGAAACGATTTGTCAGAATTCACCAATTATCGTAATTTTGCTATAAGGTCGAGTATCGCCTCGCCGTATTCATGAACACGCCATGTCCCAAAACCATCCACATTTGCCAGGTCTTCTAAGCTCTGTGGCATCTCACGGGCAAGTTCCCATAATGTGCCTTTGGCAAGAATCAGGCTGGAATCCAAATTACGTTCCATAGCACAATCTTTACGCCAGCCATGTAGCGCGATATAACGTTCTGCCAGAATCGGATCAGGTTCATCACGTGGCGGTTGCTTCGGAACTTTGCTGCTACGCCCTCTTTGCACCGCATCAATGATCTCATCACCATACATCTGAATATCGTTATGTCCCAATCCCTGAACACGATGCAAACTCCGAAAATCAAGCGGCTGATCCCGCGCAATATTCACCAGAACCTTATTTGATAAGACCTTAAACGGAGGTTGATCTTCTTCTCTCGCAAGCTCATCCCGCAAAATATAGAGTTCTTTCAATAGCGCCATCTGACGCCGATTGAGTTTACGGGGTCTGCCTAATTTCCAGAAACCATGCGGGTCAAACTCGCGTTCTTTGATTTCAATGCGTAAAACATCTTCAAAGACTTCCTGAGCCTCTTCCAGGCGGTCGAGTTCCAGCAGTGATTGATGTAAATTATCACGCAATTCATGCAGATAATGTGTATCCATCTGGGCATAGGTCAAACTATCTTTCGGGAGTGGACGCTTGCCCCAGTTATCACGCTGGTGACTTTTATCCACTTCTACACCGAAATACTGTAATAACAGGTCTCCCAATCCGAAATGTTGAGCACCAACCAGACGCGATGCTGCCATTGTGTCAAACAGATTTTTCACTTCGAAATTGAAATCGCGTTTCATGCAAATCAGGTCATATTCAGCCGCATGAAAAATCTTCTCAATGGATTTATCTGCAAAAATATCACCGAGAGCGTGAATATCCTCAATCGCAAGCGGGTCGATAATATAATCCTGCGTGCGTGTAGATAACTGAATCAGACAGACCTGCCCGTGATAGGCATACATATTATTCGATTCGGTATCGACTGCGATTTGCTCTTCATCTGCAAGGGATTTTATGAAGGATTCAAATGAGTCCTGTGTATCAATGTACATTGCAGGGGGTAATTTTGAATTTAAAGCCAACCGCGCCTCCGAAAATATAACAATAAGCCGATGACCAGCAGTAACATCACCACTGTCAAAATCCAGAATGGGTCATCACTTCTCGCAAAGCCATCCTGACCGGGAAGCGGAACATTCATCCCGTAAAAACTGGTTATCAAAGTCAATGGTAGCATAATCACCGAAATGACAGTCAGAATTCGCATCACTTCATTAATACGATGACTTGCCAGGGTATCGGCTGTATCTGCCAGACTGTTAATCACTTCAAAATTCTCATCAATAATATCACGGGCTTTATAGAGGTGATCCGCAATATCCCCGAAATATTCTTCCAAATCTTCGTGAATGATGGGATGTTCAACCCGTTCCAACCGCTCAATAATTGGCACTTGCTGGCGAATAATACGCCTCAGTGCGATAATGTCGCGGCGTACCAGTGAAATATCGCGGATAATCAAGCGCGTATCCGAAGTAAAGATGTCTTCCTCTATACGCCGGATATTGCCATCTACTTTCCTTAGAATCGGCAGGATGTAATCCACCAGACGGTCAACAATCTGGTAAAAAGTATGATTCGCGCCGCGCCCGAGTGTTTTTTCACGCTGTTCCTCGTCCCGTTCACAGGCAGACCACAAATTGTTAATCGGACGCAGCACACCATCATGCACCGTGACCACATAACCACGACCAACAAAAATATCCACCTCACGCGGACGGGATAGTGCCTTCTGTGCATCCCATTGCGGAAAGTGCATCACCACAAATAAATAGTCTTGATCTTCGTCGATTTTAGGGCGTTCCATATGACTTTGCACATCTTCCAGGTTCAGTGGATGAATATACGGATAAAGCTGTCTTAATTCATCGACATCTGCTGGCGTAGGGTGTACAATATTGACCCATGTTACGCGCCCGTGTGTTAAAGTTTGTATCGCCATAAGTCTTATTATCGTGGTTAAATATTGTACTGACAATGGTTGTAAATCAGTTTTATCCAGCTTTGACACTCAAAAATGATTGTGATATATTTTACATATAGTTTGTGACAATTTTCGCATTTACATTAATGGAACATGAATAAGACCTTTTTTAAGGGGTTTTTTCACTTGAATTTGCTTAAAATTTCGTTTGTCACGCAAGCTCAGTTTTGGAGGAGCTAATTTTCATGGCTACAGCAACCCCGACAAAGAGCAGAACCAGTATCGCAACACCGGATTCACAGACCGGTTCTGCACCACAGGTCATGGTGGATGCCCCCAGCCGCCGTGAGTTTATGTACTACATCTGGGGGGCTTCGATGGCTTTGCTGCTCGGTGAACTGACAGCAGGCTTGCTCTGGTTCGCATTCCCGCGTTTTAAGGAAGGCGAATTTGGTGGTACATTCCCGTTTGACCCTGCCGAAATTCCTGGCGTTGGAACACCCCCGGAATGGGTGGCTAGCGGGCGTTTCCATATTAGCAACACAGATAATGGCTTACTGGCACTTTATGGTGTGTGTACACATCTGGGTTGCCTCCCGAAATGGGTTCCCAGTAACAACCGTTTCGAATGCCCCTGTCACGGTTCAAAATTTGAAGGAACAGGCAGTTACATCGAAGGACCTGCGCCACGCGGGCTGGATCGCTTCCCTGTGACGATTACATATACAGATGGTTCGTCCACAGATAGCAATGCAGATGGATTTGTCAATATTGACCCGAATCGTACCGTTGCAAGTATTGCAATCAATACAGGTGCGAAAATCAATGGTCCATCCGCTTAACAGGTTTTACCGGTAGTTTTTTAGTTACGTAGGAGAAGTTCATGTCGTTACTTCCGTTTCCATCATTTTTAGATGATGTACAGGAAAAAGGATGGCGTAAAGCCGTCATGGAAGGGGTCGATGAAGTCGTTCAACGTGCAACGGCAGGTATGAATGTTCAGGATATTCGTGAGGCATTACGGGGTGAAGACCCGAGCCGCCGCCCGAATCCGCGCCTGTCACCACATGCAGATGGCTTCTGGCTACATATGCGTCCGGGTTACTTCCATAAAGATGTAACGGGCGTTTACCCCACATTTCGTTTAGGCTGGCTCTCGACCTATTTCGTCGTTTTCGAGACGATCACAGGTCTACTGCTCATGTTATGGTATACCCCATCGCCTGAAATCGCCTATGGCAACATGCTCGATATTTTGAACAATGTGCCTCTCGGACAATTCATGCGCGATTTGCATCGTCTGGGTGCAGAAGCGATGGTACTTATTGTTGCGCTGCATATGATGCGAACCTGGATTACGGGCTCGTATAAGAAACCGAGACAATTCACCTGGTTTACAGGTATTTTGCTGCTGGTATTCACCGGGCTACTCTCGTTCACGGGTTATCTGCTCCCCTGGGATCAGCTAGCACTCTGGGCGGTGACAATCGGTGCATCTATGGCAGAAGCAACCCCGTTCATCGGTACAGAAGTGAACCTGATTGTACGTGGTGCGCCGGAACTCGGTGCAAACGGTTTGTTGCGCTTCTATTTGTTACATGTTTTAGCATTACCTATTTTCCTGTTTATCTTCACAGGCGTTCACTACTATAAAGTGATTGTTCACGGACACAGTTTGCCACCACAAAAAGAAAATATCGGTGAAGACACAGCAAAACGTGTTCCGCTTGATAAACGTGTTTACTTCATTCCTGACGTTCTCACCAACGAACTTGTCTGGATCGGCGTAACCAGCTTCATCATGATTATTCTGGTCATCTGGTTCTACCATGCACCGCTAGAAAATCATGCTGATCCACAGGTCACACCACTCGGGACAACTGCTCCCTGGTACTTCCTCTGGATTCAAGGTGCGCTGAAACTCGGTGATAAATTCATCTGGGGTCTCGTATTCCCCGGTGTCGTCGTCGGTGTTCTGGCAGTTATGCCGTACCTCGATGTTGGTCCGAGCCGCCGTTACGCTCATCGTCGTGTAATGCTCTCGCTGGCAATGCTGACCATTACATTCATGACCATTCTCAGCTATATGGGTCTGCCGGAATTTGCGGTATCCACATCGGCTGAAACTGAAATTCTGCACGAACTCACCTTCGAACCGGCTCATAGTCATGTTGGTGTCGCACGAACAATTCCCTTCGACCAACTGGTTGCAGGAGCTTACGCCACAGTTCAACTTGAAGGCGAAAGTGAAAATCCGCAATTTGCTATTGTAGATTTTGAAGAGTCATTCGGTAATGGTGGCGATGCAGGTGAACTGGTCGTTTATAACTATTCTAACAATGAGTTCATCACGCGCTACGAATATCTGGAAAGCATTCTTGTTGGTGTTGATCATCTCGATGCTGCCGATATGCCAGACAACTTCCGTCTTGTGCCTGAAGATGCACCTGTTCTCGAAGAAGTTCTGGAAGACTTGAACCACGAGATTGAAGTCTTTGCAGAAGAATTACCCCATGCCTATGGCGTTATCATCATCAGCAATAATCAGGATGGCTTGCGTCGTGCAGACCTCGCGATTATCTGGGATGGCGTGCAAATGGAACAGGGTAGCGTAGTAGAAGAGGAAAATGAAGAAGGTGATACAGTCGCAGCAGAACTGGTTTATCAGCTTCTGGGACAGGATCTATACTTCGAAACAGATGCTGAGAATAACCTGATTTTGAGTGAAACAAATGAACCAAATCTCGCATTTGCAGTAGAAGAAGATGGCATAACTGTATACTATGCGATTGATACTGAAGGCGAATTCATGACCGATGACGCTGGCAACCGTATCGCATATGAATATGCAAATACGAGACGTGAAATCCGCATTGCGACGGAACACATTTACTTGCATGAAAATTCTGCTTACTTCGACTAAGCATTCAAGGACGGAAGACGTTTTATGGATCGTTTAATCATAGAGAGCATTGAAGGTCGTATCATGCTCGGCATCACCATGTTCGTTGCAATCATGATCCTCGTGGGTTGGGTCGCGATTAACGAAGAGGCACGCATGGCCGAGTTTGTAGAACAGCACGAAGGGCGTTCAATTGAGCGTGGTGCTGAACTCTTTGCGGCAAGTTGCTCTACATGTCATGGAATCAACGGGTACGGCATTGCAGGTCGTGCCCCTGCTCTAAACAACCCGCAATTTTTCGGCTATAGCTATTTAGGCACAGTCAATAGCGAGATCGCAAGTTACCAGCGCGATGTTGCTGATATTCAAGGCTCGGATGACCAGATCGGTACACTCGAATTGCTGGAACGCCGCCTTGAGGAATTAGAATCAGAAATGATTGCTGCCGGGGAAGATGCTGCTGCACGCGAAGCAGTCGAGTTTGAAATCGACAATGTTCGTGCAACACTCAGCGAAGATGTTGAAGATGTTGCTGCCCGTATTGCAGCTATCGAAGCCGGTGAACCGATTGGTATTGATGCTGAATTGACCGGTAGCTCCGATCTTGATACCCGTCTGGCAGCATTACAGGATAACATCCCGACCCGCCTGGCGGAAGCTGATGCAGCCCTCAATGGTGAAGAAGGCTTGCTGGCACAGCGTGAAGTATTGCTGGAAGACCTGAGCAGTGCGATGATCAGTGGTTTGTATCCACGTCTGGATGCAGTCCGCGCAGAATCAGAAGAAGATGACGACCCGCTTCTCCTGACAGAATATCTCGCACAGGATGCTGACCGTTTGTCACAAATTAGCTTCGGTGGTGCAATTGATAGCTATATCACAACCACCCTGATTCACGGTCGTCCGGGTAGTAACGTTGTCTGGCCTTTACCGATGAGTTCATGGTCACAACGTGGCGGTGGTCCATTACGTGACGATCAGATTGGTGACATTGTCGCTTATGTCATGAACTGGGATAAAGGCGATGACTGGACACTGGATGATTTCAATGCCGTTGACCAGTATGCACGGATTTATCAAACATACACCGACATAGACTCTGGTACTGAAACTGTCGGTGATGATGTTGATGCAATCGTAGAAGCCGGTCTCCCTGAAGGCGATGCAGCGCGTGGCGAATTGCTCTACAATGCACAGGAAGCTGCTGGTACCGGACTCCCTGTTGGTTGTTCAGGTTGTCACCTCAATGGTCTTTCAGCCCCCGACGTGGCGGGCACGTGGACACGGGTACAAAATCAGCGCCTGGCTCTACCTGAATATGAAGGCTTAGATGGCGAATACTATCTGATTGAAGCTATCGTTCACCCCGGCGCATACATTGTTGCCCCTTATGCAGATGGCTTGATGCCAGCTAACTTTGGCGATCAACTAACCGATCAAGATTTAGCGGATCTCATCGCCTATCTCATGACACAGAATCAGTAACCCTGTTATCTGATTATCAGGAAGCCTCCGTATCATACGGGGGCTTTTTTGTTTAAAATACACGCCATTAAATACAGACAATTATAGAAAGTTTATCGCATGACCAATCGTTTTCGTTATGTTGTACTGCTATGCCTGATGATGGCAATAACACAGGTGATTGTTTCCGGGCAGGATGACACGGTCGCCAATTGTGATGATGCTGATTTAGAGGCATTTATTGCCGATGGCACAGCCGACCTCGAAGAAGGTAGCACAGCGTATATTTACCGTCTCGGAGAGCTATACACAGAATTTGCCTTGCTGTGCGGTTATCAACCGACAACCGATGAAATCATCACGCAAATTGACCGTACACTGGCATTCGCCCCGCTATCATTCATCATCGCACAGTCTTCTATCGGTAATAACGTCGATGCAGCGATGGCAGAATTAGAAACCGTCAATGGCGATTCATTCAACGGGCAATTACTGTATAACGGTCTGGAGATGGGGCTGGATGGGGCTGATTTAGGCTGTGCGGGCTGTCATAATGGCGAAGCTGCCCCGCTCACAGAAGGCACATTCACCCGTGTCGATGAAATCCGTTTGGCAGACCCTGAATTTGCCGATTACACGGTCGAGCGTTACCTGGTTGAGAGCATTTTGCATCCATCCGCCTATATCGTGCCTGAATATGAAGCAGTACAGATGCCCGAAAATTATGGCGGTCGTCTGGATGCACAGCAATTAGCTGACCTCGTTGCCTATCTGGAAAGTCAGGATCAATTACTGGATGAGATAGATAATAGCAACACAATTATCGAAATGCCAGCAGACTTACAACCCCCATCAGACAGTATTCTTCGCGATTATGACGGGGATGCTGTTCGCGGTGAAGGACTCTATAATGGTGTCACCCCGGCTGAAACGGGCGTCATTGTTGCCTGTACAGCCTGCCATCTTGGAGGCGTCATCGGACCCGATACAGTCGGTAGCTGGACGCGCATTAATGAAGAACGTCTGACACTCCCTGAATTCGAGGGATACACCGCAGAAGAGTATATCATTGAATCAATTATCGCTCCGAATGATTATATTGTCCCCGGTTATTCAATAGGCATTATGCCACCGAACTATAGTGAGCAGCTTTCGGAACAGGATTTAGCTGATTTGATTGCATATATCCAGACAACGGGCTAACAGGCTGTATTCAGACAGTTTATGAAGTAGAATAAGCGTATTAGACATAATCAAGTGAGGAATAATAATGACAACACTGAAACGTTACGCATGGTATGCCCTATTCATCATCATGACACTCACCATGTCATTGACATCGGTCATGGCACAGGAAGAAGCTACAGAAACGCAAACAGCCGGTAGCGCTGGCTTGATGATAGGTATTCTGGCAATTGGTATTCTGGCGATTCTGGCGCTCGGCGCAGCAATGAATGCACAGGCAAAAGACGACGCAGAAGCAAGCGAATAACCCTCTTCTCTAAACGATCTGTCCCTATCAAACGGTAGGGACAAACTTCCCCCGTTTCAGGTGATGGATTACCCTTACAAAATCCCCTGTATTTGCTACTATTCACATATTCTGTAACGGGCAATCTTCAAAATTGAACACAAATGAGATGAGTTAATTTCCATGCCGGAAAACATTATATGGCGCACCGTGCCTCTGATTCTGATACTGAGTATGTTACTGGTTGCGTGTAGCGACCTTGCGGGCGATGTCGAAATTGTGGCAACAGTCCCACCGCAACCGACAGCAATGCCTTTGCAACTGCCGGATACGCCACCTGGTATTGCAAACGGACAGCTTATTTTTGAGCAAAATTGTACAAGCTGTCATGGTATCAATGGTGCGGGTGACGGAGAACTGGTCGGTACGGGTGAAGTCCCGCGTATGGGGTCGTTTTTGGATGCGGCACATGTCCGGCAACAATCGGTTGAATTCTACTATGACATCATCACCAACGGCAATCTCATCAATCTCATGCCGCCCTGGAGTAGTTCACTCTCTCTGCAAGAACGCTGGGATGTGGCAATGTATGTTTATACCCTGCATTACAGTGACGGGCTCATTGCACAGGGTGAAGCACTGGTCGAAAATCCCTCAACGGAACTTCAGCTAGAAAGTGATACTGACCTCGCTGCTACAACAGGTCTGACAGGGGAAGATGCTTATGCTGCCGTTGCATATGAGCGTATGCAATCCGTGCAGAATATGCCCTCAAACGAAACATCACCTGAAAGCACAGTCGAACCACAGATCGCATTGGAAAGTGTCAATTTCTCCGGCACAGTCAACCAGGGCTCTCCGGGTGCGGCAATGCCAACTGACATCACTTTGCAATTGCAATATGGTGATTTCATTGAAACAACAGAAATTATTGATGGCGTAATCGACGCAAATGGTCAATTCACATTCAGCAATGTACCCGTATTAGCAGATAGCACTTACTTTGCCGTAGTATTTTATGATGGACGCGCTTTTGTCAGTGACCCGATTCTCTCACCGGAACTACAGATAGATAACACCGTCGATATTACATTGTACGAGACAACCACCGCCCCCAACATTGTTGCTATGACAACGATGGATATTGTGATGGAATATCTGAGTGTGCCTGATTTAGGAGAAGGGCTTGTCACCCGTCACTTGAATGTCTATGACAATCCGACCGATTACGTTTTCCATCTCGAACCCGAAGGTCAAAATGTGCGTATTTCGTTGCTGATGACCTTGCCTGTCGGGGCAATTATTCTGGATACGAGTCAGCAAAATGGTTTGATTCCGGCACAGGAACAATATGCAGTCATTGATACCCGTCCGGTTTATCCCGGTGAGCATACTATCGAAACAAGCTATTTCCTCCCCTATGACAATCAGGCACAGACCGTTGACATTGTCGTCAATAACAATTTTGAGGGCTTCGTCAATGTCATAATAGTTGACCCTGAACTAGCAATTAACAGCGAAATGCTTGCTCATACAGAAGACATCAATGTTGGCACAGAAGAGACTCCGGTAATGGCAAAAGTCTATTCCGGCATGTTGAGTCTGCAAGCCGGGGAAAGCATCATTTTTGATGTTGAAGGACGTGTGATAAGCGATACCGGACAGAGTGCGGCAGCCGTTTCTCAAAATCAATTGTTGCCGATTCTTGTCGGTGTAGGCATCGTGACACTGTTGATTATTGGCTGGGTTGTCGTTTTCATACGCGGTAATAGCAAAAATCCACAACGTGAAATTGACCGCATTATTGCAGAAATCGCTCAACTGGAAGAAGCGCATGATGCTGGCAATATCAATCATGACTCCTTCCAGCAAAAACGAACAGCACTCAAAAAACAACTCGCGGAATTGATGAAAGAAACAGAAAGTTCATCGGAATGAGTGACAATCATTCGATAATCGAAATTGACAATCTGAGTAAAGCCTACGGGTATTTGCCTGTCCTGAAAAAGCTATCACTTACTGTTGAACGGGGACAATTTGTCGCGCTATTGGGACCCAACGGTAGTGGCAAATCGACCCTGCTCAAGATGATTTCTGGATTGGTCAAACCAACAGGCGGCACAATCAAAGTTGGTGGCTGGGATATGCCGGATGAAGCGGCTGCTGTACGGTCACAAATCGGCATGGTCAGTCACAAAGCCCTGCTCTATGACAATCTCACAGCCGAAGAAAATCTGATATTTTTCGCGAAACTCTATGGTCTATCCGATAAAGAGCGTATCAAAGAATTGCTCAAACAGGTCGGTTTAGAAAAGCGGGCAAATAGTCTGGTACGAACCTTCTCACGCGGAATGCAACAGCGTCTGAGTATTGCCCGGGCATTATTACATGACCCGCATGTCTTACTTTTCGATGAACCCTATACCGGACTCGATCAGGATGCGGGAACTGTCTTAGATGGCTTATTGCAGGATGCCCATCAAGCAGGACACACAATTCTCATGGCAAGCCATCAACTGGAACGCGCTGCCCGTCTTGCTGACCGCATTGTTATCATCAGTCGTGGCACAATTGGCTATGATGATACACGGCGTTTATCATCGTCTGAAATTGCCGTTCTATACACAGAAACCACAGGAGCAGCGACCGCACGATGAGTACATCATTTTTCACTGTTGTTCTTGCGATTATTCAAAAAGATTTGCAGGCAGAACTCCGTAGCCGTGAACTCGTCGCGACCATGTTGCTCTTTGCCCTGCTAAGTGTGCTGGTATTCAGTTTTGCGCTGGAATTAGACCGTGCCGCCGAAGAACAGGCAGTCAGTGGTGTGTTATGGGTGACAATTGTTTTTGGTAGTATGCTCGGTCTCAACCGTAGTATGGCAATGGAAAGTGAAAACGCCAGCATAGACGCCCTCTTACTTGCGCCAATTGGTCGTGGAGCGATTTTTGCCGGGAAACTGGTCAGTAACTTCATTTTTACAATTGCTGTCGGCTTGATTTTATTGCCCTTGATGAGCTTGCTCTACAACATGAATTTGCTCTCCTGGTGGATGCTTGCAACATTATTATTGGGAACAATGGGCGTCTGCGTGACAGGAACGCTCTTAGCAACAATGGCTTTGCAGAGTCGTTCACCATCTGCGCTACTTTCGATTGTGCAATTGCCCGTGATTTTGCCAATTTTGCTGGCAGCGGTCATCGTCAGTAACGGCGTCATAGCGGATGCCCCGATGAGCGATTGGAGCATGTGGGTACAAATCCTCGCGGTGATAAATGTCATCTATCTGGTGTTATGTTTCCTGATGTTCGCCTACGTAATCGAAGAATAATGTAGATTCTGGTATAATTTTGTAGATTTTATTAGGAGAATTTGTCCAATGGCAAGCGTAACTGCACAAAAATCTAAGCCTGTAGGAATTGAACTAACGCCAATTCCGAACGCATTAAAGGTACTCACTGCCCTGACAGTAATCGGCTTACTGATTACACTTTACCTGGGTCTATTTTTTGTCGGAACTGATCTCGAACAGGGAGACGTTCAACGTCTATTTTACATTCACATGCCCGTATTTTTCGGTGCATTTACCGCATTCGGCGCAACTGTCCTCGGTGGCGTGATGTATCTTGCGAAACGTGACCCGAAATGGGATAGATTGGCTGTCGCGGGTGTTGAAGTCGGACTCGCGATGTCTACCGTGAATCTACTCACAGGTATCGCATGGATGCGTCCGATCTGGAATTCATGGTGGTTATGGGATCCGCGCCTGACATCGGCTGCAATCATGGTATTGACCTATGCGGCTTATCTGATGTTACGCGCTGGCATCGAAAACCCTGATACCCGTCGTCGTTTTGCCTCGGTCTATGGCATTCTGGCGATTACTACCGTAATTCTGACACTGGTGATTATCCGCATTCGCCCTGACACCATTCACCCGGCAGTCATCGGACCCAGTCCACAGAATGCCCAGGGTGAATTTGATGCAACAGGCGGTGTGATTGCCGCGCTGATACCCTCGCTAATTTTCTACAGCACAATCTTCCCGATTACGATTATGTGGTATCGCATTCGTTTAGAGAATATGTTTGATGCCCTTGAACAGAAGAAAGCGCAGGTTCTGAGCTGATGAGCAAACGCACTTTATTTGTATTGTTACTCCTGTTGCTGACACCGATTCTGGTATTCGCACAGGAAGAGACCGGAGAACCGGAAGAAATTGCCCTGCTCCGGCTAAATAGTAATTTCAGTGTTCCTGAGCTACCGGGCTGGGAACTTGAAACCGGAGACGAAACGGTTCTTTATACCCGTGAGGATATTTCCGCACAGATTTACGTTCGAATTGTCGATACACTGAACGTAGCCGAAGCGATTGAAACCACGATTGCCGATGTTGAAAGCATCACAGCCGAGACAGGCGACCCGATTCTGGAACGCTCTATCGGACGCAATAACGGCACATGGAATTACGTCATTTATAGTGATGGCGATACCAGTGTGACTGCTTATGGTCTGCTGAAAAGTAATCAGGTCTATGTGGTTCTCTTTGCAGAAGAAAGCCCGGATTATGATGCCTATCATGTAGCGCTGCGTCCTGAAATACAGATGTTGCAAGAAGATACCAATCTGGCGATCAATGCAATGTCAACACAGGCGATTACCCTGCTGATAGATGAAAATACGGGTGACGCTCTCTCAACACGCAATCCCGCAGACGATAATCCGAATTGGATAGAAGCCAGCTACGAAAATGATGTCACAACAGCCTCTTATCTCTTTGATGGCATCGTTTATGTAACGGTGGTTGAAGGCAATAGCGAACTGGCGACACAGTTATCTAACGACTTCGATACAGTATTTTTGGGATTTGTCATCACACCGGATAACATCGAATTCCTCTATCTCGGGCTGGCGTTCTCAACAGTGATTATGCTGGCATTGCTCGGGAGCATGTTCCTGCGCTATCAGAATATCAAAAAAGATATGCTGGTCTTAGATCAACTCGAAGAAGCGTAAGTTTCTGAGGTGAAAAATCAAAGGGCAAAGGTGAATATCTTTGTCCTTTTTATTATGTGGATTCCAGACTTTTCAATGTCTGTTGAGCAGTAAAGCGTATCAGAGGATGACTATGATTTAACATTTTTTCTATTTGTGGTTTCGCATTTATAGCTCTGAGAACACCAAGCGACCAGATAACTCCTCTCAAAGTTTCAACATCTTCTTCAATTACTAAAAGTTCTTGCAATTTTTCCGAAGATTGTACTATTTTCATCCGTCCCATATACCACACAGCTATTCTGCGTACTACCGACTCTTCATCATTTAGAGCATTCAGTAATGCGTGAGTGTTTTCTTCCGCTTCAAAATACATTACAGCGACTGTTCTAACAAGAAGTGCCTCATCATTTAGTACCTGGTCACTTTGATTGAACTCTATAGTAAAAATCCCAAATGCTGCCCTCTGACGTTCTTTTTCAGGTATCCACTCCAGCGCCATTATTTGCCTGAGCAAATCAATGACAGCTTCATCATCTCTATATTTAGTCAGATAAAATATTAGTGTTGTTATATTAGTCTCAGGGAGAGTAAGGAACAAATCCGCAATAGATAGTAGTTTTTCACTTTCCTCTGCCCTCTTTATGATTTCATCAAGATACTTGTGAACTATAAACCGGGCATCTTCTGCTATACGCATTTGATTGATAAGAGCAAGTACAGACTCCCTATCAACATCAATCATGGCAGACTTCACAAGCTCAGGTGATGCTCCCCTCTGTATTGCCATTTCTATTAATGCTTCACGTTTGTTCATATTTTCAATTTTTCCGCATAACCAGCACACGAATCCCGAATAGACGTAAAATCAGTGTGGGCGAGAGTTTCAATTTCAGGAAAGCTGGAGCATTCCACCAGGAAATCGCCTCATAGCCGAAACGCTGATAGTAAGATTCCATCTTCGCGGCACAGAGCAAATACAGTGGTCGTCCGGCTCTTGCTTCCAGCGCGACAATCATTTGCTCACCAACACCCTGTCCGCGATAGTCACGTTTTGTCACCAGACTGCCCAATTCTTCACAACCGGGATAGGGTTTTATCTGCCCGATACCAACAATATCACCTTCATGTTCGGCAATCAGAAAATTTTGCCATTTGAGCGAGGTCGGATCGAGACGCGCCCGGCGAATCATTGTTTTAATTGTAGAATCATCCTCAGCAGTCGCTTCACGGATATAGATTGATAGTTGTGCCATCTGTGACTATAATTTTCCTCATGACGAAAACAACATTTTTCCTGACCATTGTGCTGCTAGGCTTAGTAGCCTGTCAACCAACAACTGCGGTGGGTCCCGCCACTGATATTCCCTTCCCTACTATGACTGTCGGTCAACGGGTTGAGGGCAATCTATCCACGCCCGGCGCACGTACCGGAATTCTGCCGGGGCAATTTACTGAGAACAACACCGCCCTCAGTAGCCGCACGACTCCCACACCGGATACAGGTCGTTGTCCGTTTGAAGCAGAGGGAGCAGAATTAGGTGTATTCCCGACCAGCCGTGTCGATGCGATTAACCTATTGCTGCAATTCCTGAATGATGGGGGTAGTCTACAACGATTGCAAGAAGAAATTCTCTCGGAGTGGGATGCATTCGGGGAAACAGGTTACATCGAAACAGTTGACCTCACAGGCGAAGGCACTGTCGAGATTGTGCTAGGCTATGTTGCACCCGGCGATGTCGGTACGATGCTGATTTTTGGTTGTCAGGCGGGTCGGTATGTGCAATTACTCGAAACCAATAGCGACGGCATTGAGCCCCCGGTGATTTTGTCTCTGGATGACATCAATAATGCCCCACCGAATGAAGTGGCTGTGATTCGTCGTTTCTGCGCTGACCCTGAAGCCTGTGAATTCCAGACACAAATTGTTTCGTGGGAATATTCGCTCGGGCGCTTTGTTAATTTATTGCCGGATACAGTCCTGACACTCGATAGACCGGAATTGCGTGATATTGATAACGATCAGGTCGATGAACTGGTAATCAATCTGACCAGCAATGGCACAGCAGCAACGGGTCCTCTGCGAACAGGCAATCACATCTACGATTGGAACGGGCAATTTTATGTGCTATCCAGAATTCAATTGCAAGAGCCAACCTACCATATTCAGGTGATTCATGAAGGCGACAGGCTGTTCTCTTTACAGAATATGTCATCCGCCATCATTGCCTATCAAAATGGCATCACGGATACTGATTTACGCTACTGGTTCAATGATGGACCCATCAACACGATTACATACGGGCAATATCGCTTGATTTTAGCTTATGCCTATCTCGGGGATAGCGGCGGTATTATCACCACACTGGAGCAGATGAACAGTCAATATGCCCTTGCTGATGGTGAAACACTGGAAGATTTGCCAGTTTATGTCCATATGGCAAATGTTTTCGTGGATGGATTGAGTGCAACAGGTGATTTATATGAGGCATGTACTGCCGTACAGGTCGTTATTGCAGAGCGTGAGGAAGCCCTCGGATTCATCAACCGCTATGGTAGCCGCAGCCCGACATACACCGCACTGGATTTATGTCCATTTTAAGGTAGTGGCAGACCGACGGTCTGCCCTTACACAATACACACAAAAATTTAGGAGACCCCATGTCTGAGATAAAGACATATTTTGAAGATAAGCAACAATCCATGATCGACCTGCTCACCGAACTGGTCAACATCGAAAGCCCTTCCAAAGATAAAGCCGCCGTCGATAACATGAGCAAACGTATTGCCGAACTCTTTAAGTCAAGTGGCGCAACAGTCGAAATCCACCCGCGTGAAGCCGTTGGCGATATAGTTCTCGGCAAATGGAATGAGAATGCAACAGGAAAACCAATTCTCATCGTCTCACATGTTGATACCGTTCATCCCATCGGCTCGGTTGCTGAGCGTCCGGTTCGCATTGAGGATGATGGACGCATGTATGGACCCGGCGCAGTCGATATGAAAGGCGGCATCGTTATCGCGCTCTATGCCATTCAAGCATTGATTGCCCGCGATGAATTACCAGACCGCCCCATCTGGTATCTCGCCACATCCGATGAAGAAATTGGTAGCAGCCAGAGTCGCGAACTCATTGAAGAAATGGCACAACAGACAGAACTTGTATTGGTAACAGAACCTCCCACAGGCGATGGCTCACTCAAAACGCGGCGTAAAGGCACAGCCGGATACACGATGACCATCACCGGGAAAGCCGCACACGCTGGCAATGAACCCGAGATGGGAATCAATGCCGTGATCGAATTTGCACAGCAAGCCCTCGATCTAAATCAACTGAATGACCTGAAAAATGGCACATCGGTTTCTGTGACAGTTGTTAACGGTGGTGATGCAGCGAATGTGATCCCGGATAATGTTGTCGCACGCCTTGACGTTCGCACGGTCAGCCTGCAAGCCTATGAAAAAGTTCACGCGCAAATCATGGATAGAATGCCGTTTATGCCCGGCGCAAAGGTCGAGATGACAAGACTTTCGCACCGTCCGCCGATGGAACGCGATGGCGAAACATTCGGTCAGGCACAGGTTATTGCGAAGAATGCTGGAATCACAATCCGCGAAGATGGCGCAGGAGGTGGTAGCGACGGCAACTTCACAGCAGCACTCGGTATCCCGACGCTGGATGGTCTCGGAGCAGAAGGCGCAGGACTGCACGCACTCAACGAGCACATTCTGATTAGTAGTCTCCCGAAAAAAGCCGCATTGATGGCAGCTATCATCCGTGATTGGGAATAGAAAGTAGGAGAAGTAACGGGTAAGTGCGTTCAGAGTCTGGTAGTGAAAAGGAGGCAATTACTGCCTCCTGAGCATTACACTTCGTTCAACCATTCCTGAGCTTCGATTTCAGTGCCACCTTTAATGAAACGGCGGCTTGCATCGAGTCCCAGCGCATTGAAGAAAACCTGCAATACCGATAACAACACGCTATCTTCATAGATATAAACAGCGCGTATCTGCGGTAGCTTGTCATATGTACCGTAGAGTTTACGTAATTCTGTAAAGAAGTATTGCAATGGCGGCACCCCCAAACGGGCATCAATCAAGATTTTGAGTAATTCCCCTTCCGGGTGCTCATCCAGCACCTTTTTGAGATGCGCTAAAGCATCATCGACTGCTGCTTTACTATCATTCTGGATAACCAGTTTGTGAATATGATTGGTCAGGTAATACTGATATAGACAATTTAGCTCTGTCTGAGCCATGTCATCTGCTCCGATAAACTCCTGTTACAGTGTGAGTTTCTTTACACAGTGTTAAAGAATGAACGTCATTGTAACAAACTTGTCACAAAATAAGCGTTTTAATTTCTTAACAAATTTTCTGTGTTCAATAGTGCTTCACGGCTTGTAATTTCCTGCATCACCTGTAAAAAGTCATAGGGAGATTCTGTATTCTGCCGGATAGATAAGATTGCGGGTCCAATCGAGTCTTCACCACCTGCACCTGCCACACCGCCGCCAGCTTGATAACCACCGTAAAATGCAAAAAATGCTTGATTGAGTCGCCGGAATGAATAGCCATTCTCATAGAAAAAGATACGGCGTTCTTCCATATAGATTTCGGCTGCTTCAACTTCACCATCTGCCAGAAAAGCATCAACCATCACACGGGTTTCATTCATCTCTGCTGCGAAGTCAAAAGCATCCGGGTCAGATTCGATAACAGGTGCAGAGCTATTTTCGTAGGTCGGCAATTGTGGTGGAGTCAGTTCAGGATAGTAACGCGCAATCACCAGCGCCGCAATTTCTTTACCGAATAAATCCGCAGTCGTCTCATTGATGATACGTCCTTCGCCAGCAAAAGTATCTCCGGTGAAAAATACCATCCCGAGCGGGTGAAAATACAGATAATGATGTGCCCATTCGTGTGCAAAAGTTTCGATCACAAATGGCAAATTAGAACTTTCCTGTATCATCGCCGGATAGAGCGCAATTCCACCGAGCGGCACAACTAGCGCCGACACATCATAAGCCTCCATCACAAAATCTTCGAGTTCCGCCCGTTCATGCACAGGCATCGGGTCTATTACCAGCGAATTTTCCATGCTGATACTGTCTCGTGGTGAAACGACCAGTAAATTTGGCATTCCGGTAAATCGCATTGCCATCGGCGGAAACAACTGTCCCATTGTGCCGAAACCTTCTTCAACCAGAACAGTCGCAACCTGCCCTTCTAAAATAGATTCAACTGTTGTTTGCCGATTCAGCAAATCTTCCCGCAATATATCCCGTTCCGACTGTAAATCCTGTGTTTCAAACTGCGGATTGTCGATTGCAGGGTCATTGAAGATTCTGGCAATTTGCGCGTCTATGGATTGCAGATGTGCAAGGTCAGCCATGTAGTCACGAACATAGTCACTACGGTCTGCTTCGCTCATATAAGCCGATTGCCCGAATAACACCGACTCCGCTTTCGCACCGATGGCATTCACTTCCCATGACACAAAATCAAAGTGATAGTCAGAAGTCGCCAGTGAAATCCGGTCATAGACATCCTCATAATGCAGCGTTGAAGCCGGAACAAAAGCAACAAATAGCACACTGAATAAGGTCAATGCAATGCCATAACGCCAACACCATTTCAGCCAGTTGACCGTGAGTCTATAAATTATCCTGATAAGTGACAGTAGTATTTTCATATTTCAAGCATAGCAGAAATTCTGTTTGTGGGGGATGAAAAAAGAAAGAGAACACAAGAACAGAAGCGGTGGAGAGACATTTCGCTTCTGTAAAGAATCATCTATTGAGGTTGTTGCTTGCGCGTGTCGCGTTATCGCTTAGACTTCAACGTAACGTTTCCACACATTGGGACCTGTACCCAGCGCAATCACCAGATAACTGGTACGCGGTGTTTTCGGTTCCCAGAGCAATTTCATACCCGCTTCATGTGGTAGGCGGTTGCCTTTTTTATGATTACATGAAGCACATGCACACGCAGTATTCGACCAGTTGTCTTTTCCATTGCGCGATTTCGGCAAAATATGGTCAATTGTGAAATCGCTTTTGGTCAATACTTGATTTTTCTGGAGCATACCGGGTTCAACACCACAATAGATGCAAGTGTAATCGTCCCGGACAAGGACACCTTTACGGCTCCAGTGGGCGCGTCTGCGCGGCACATTGATATATGTACGCAGGGCAATAACCGATGGTACTGAAAATTGGTCACGGACAGTGCGGACAAATTTACCGCTTTCCTCCACCACGACAGCCTTGCCAGCAAGGACAAGGTTAATGGCTCTGGGGACCGTGACGACAGATAGAGGTTCCCATGTGCTACCGTTAAGCAGCAACACACGTCTTTGTAAGATAGAACTGGCTGACACGGGATTCTTTTCTCCCTAATTACCAATCGTCTATTATGTTGATAATACACCACTACAGATAATACATGTAGTGTATTAAGCCACTTTTATGGTACTACATTGTCATGATTCACGCATTAATATTGCACATTTGTCCGTTAACAGGGGGATAGAATAAAACAATCATTCTCTTACCCCGGGACAGAATATTATGGGCGACAGTTGAGCCAACACTCAATTAATGGCTGTGCGTGATGAAATGCCTGTCGCCCCTGATTTGTTAAGGAAAATTGCTTTTAGCTACCGTTACAGTGTTCGATTTACTTGATTTCATACTAACAATAAAGGTACTGCTCATGCCTATGGGACACTTGAGATTATCTTGTGAGATTCAGGCGGTGTGTCCCGTGAAAAACTTCGCGAGACACCTTCCTGAGGCGATGTCAGCGTTATATCGCCGACCGGGTTCGTCTACATCACTATGCAAATTCGACATCCCTTTTGCTCCTGGTATCTTGAATAAATGCGAATGTGCTAACCGGCTTTTTCTACTTTCGGCACGATACGTAGAACCGGTTGCTGGCGTTGCCGTGTCTGCTGTTTATTCGCACGGGATGTTTCGAGTTCGATGATGGTTTCTTGCGCGGTGTAGATAATATCGCGCAGGACTTTCATCATTTCGCCCTCATCCATCTCAGCGAAATCTGGCAGGCTGCCATCACTAGCAACGGAATGCAACATGTCGATGAAATCTAAGACATCTTCGAGGTGATTCATGTTGCTAGTGTTTAGCAAATGTTCTGTGACGGTGATTTTCTGGTTCATTACGACACCTCTAAATCGAGTAAATCACTAAAAAACTAAAAAGGGGTACGAAACCTTGTTTTCTGGTCTCGTACCCCTTTTCGTAAACTAAGTTACATGGGAGGTATTTTTTTAGCTCTCCGGCGCTTGTCAGGTTATCCTTCCCCTGCTTCGCCTGTGGCTATGAGACCAACTTCTGCTACGTTCACCAATACCTTGACTGCCGTCAAACGCTAACGTGGCTATGCCTGTTGCGGGCGCATATGGTGAATCATCTACTACGGGTTTATTGACTGAATCATTATTGAGCCAGGCATTGAGTAGATGCGGATTACCATTAACGACACGCAAAAGCATCCCGTGATTACGCAGGTTGTGTCCTGCATCACAGGTGGACAGCATGAGATGCCGCAAATTGCGGTTTCCTGCTGTTCTCAATGTCGTGTAAGTGGTAATCATTGGCTTTTGTGTATGCGCTCTTCGCGCATTCTCCTTATTGGATTATTTTATTTCCGTCACTGCATGAGAGTTTTATAGATCGGCACTCTCTAACCAGACTTGAATGTAATTTTGTTGAGTGGTGTATACCACCTCTGACATTAAAACACCATTCCGGGTGTTTTGTCAAGCAACTTATGCACCTTTTTCAACTTTGGTCTGATTGAGCATCGCCTGGATACTCTCACCTGTGATAAAGACCCGTCGCATTCCAGCCGGTTTGCTGACCGTGAGGTGTCCTTTTTTAATCAGACGTTTTAAGGTACTGAGACTAATGCCGAGTGCTTCCGCAGCTTCCTGACGTGAGTAGACTGCACCTGGTTCGATATGTAGTTTCTTTGCTTCGTTGCTCATATTGTTACTCCTTTATATTTTTATCATGGCTAAACAAGGACTTCAAGAGTGTACTTCTATTTTAAACAGATTTTAAAGTGTCGCAAGGGTTCAACAGGGATATTTCATTAGAAAAATGATACTTGACATATTTCTAACATACAAAGTATAGTGTTCGCAAATCAGCAAAATTGAATACCAACCACAAAAAGCTGAGACGAAGACAGTTCACAAAGGCGCATAAGCGTTCATATTGACAGGGAGTCACCTGCCGTAGACTGAAAGCGGTGACAAATATGATTGTGAAATTCCCTTCCGAGCCGGGCGGTGAAAATGAGAAGATTCTCATAATTAGTTGACCCCGTAAGCCGAACGTTACAGGCAAATCAAGTGCGATTCACGACCTGTGAGTCGAATTAGGGTGGTACCGCGTGAGTGATTATTAGCGCTCTCGTCCCTATTTCCGGGCGAGGGCGTTTTTTGTTTCAAACCTCTCCCTAAATCCTTCCCCATTCACGTTCGCAAGCTCACTATGGAGAGGGACTTAAAAACACTACACTAGCACTAAAGCCTTTGCCGAAAAGCAGTTTAGTGTAGGGACAACAGCATCTATGCTGTCCGTCTGAAACATACCCTGTCACTTGAACGGGTAACATATCCATGAGAAGCGATATGTCTTTATAACAGGAGGCACACATGGCAGAAGACGTAAAATCAATTGAGGCTGTTGAGGCAGAAGCATTAGAAGCGCTCAACAGTGCCGGAAACACCGACAGTTTAAGCGCATGGCGCGGTCAGTATTTAGGCAACAAGGGCGTTATTCGCGGGATGTTGAGTAAAATCGGCAGCCTCCCCAAAGAAGAACGTGGCGCATATGGTCAGGGAGTCAATGCACTCAAGAATAAATTGACAGAGGCTTACGAAAGCAAACAGGCTGAAATCCAAGAAGCACAACTCAAAGCTGATCTTGAAGGCGGTCAGATTGATGTGACCTTGCCCGGTCGTCCACGTTCAGCCGGACGTGTTCATCCCAGCACACAGACCTTACGCAATTTCTATGACATCTGGGCAGATATGGGCTTCCAGGTATTCCGTAGCCGCGATGTTGAACTGGATGAATACAACTTCACCAAACTCAACTTCCCGCCTGACCACCCTGCCCGTGATATGCAGGATACATTCTATACAACTGAAAAAGATGTCATCTTACGCACACACACCTCTCCCGGACAGATTCATGCAATGGAACAACTCGGAGATGGCGGAACAAAACCGATTCGCGTAATTTTGCCAGGGATGTGCTATCGCTTTGAGCAAATCACACCACGTAGTGAAGCACAGTTCCATCAGGTTGAAGGATTGGCTATCGGACGCAACATTCGCATGAGTGACCTCAAAGGCACAATTGCTGAATTTGCGAAGCGTATGTTCAAACCGGATGTAAAAGTACGTTTCCGTGCGTCATACTTCCCGTTCACCGAACCGAGCATGGAAGTTGATGCGGAATGTTTCCTCTGTGACGGTGAAGGTTGTCGTGTCTGTAAATACTCTGGCTGGCTTGAAATCGCAGGGAGCGGCATGGTTCACCCGAATGTTTTGCGTAATGGTGGCTATGACCCCTCAGATTGGAGCGGATTCGCATTCGGCATGGGTCCTGAACGTATCACCATGCTGAAACATGGCATTGAGGATATTCGCTATTTCTGGGGTAACGATTTGCGCTTCTTGCAGCAGTTCTGATAAACGTTGTAGGGGCCATCGCATCAACGATAAAACACATACAGGAGAAAACATAACACCATGCGCGTACCTATTTCATGGTTGAAAGACTATGTTGATATTGACATTAAGCCCGAAGAACTCGCGGAAAAATTGACCACCGCAGGCTTCGAGGTCGGTAAAATTGATTACATCGGCGTGCCACAAAATCAAGTGGAAGGCATTCGTGTCCCGCCAAGTGACCATCTGGTATGGGATACTGAAAAAATCTTGCTCGGCGCGATTAAAGAAGTGAAAGACCATCCCGACGCAGATAGCCTTGTGCTGGCAATGGTCGATTACGGCGGCGATGAATTGGAACAATGCGTCACAGGCGCACCGAATCTATTCCAGTATAAAGAAAAAGGCGAACTCAATCCCCCGCTCTGGACAGCACTTGCTCAGGAAGGTGCAGTTGTCTGGGATGGTCATAGTGATGAGCCGAAATTGATGACACTCAAAGGCAAAAAATTGCGTGGCATCTACAACAAGAGTATGGTCTGTTCGGAAAAAGAACTCGGCATCACCGAAGAGCATGAAGGCATTTTGCTCCTCGACCACAGTGACGACTATGTACCAGGAACACCATTCTCAGACGTGTTGGGCGATGTTGTGCTGGATATTGAACTGACACCGAATCTTGGACATGGTTTCAGTGTGTTAGGCGTTGCCCGTGAAGTAGCTGCCCTGCTCAACAAAGAATTGCGTAAGCCGGATTACAGCCTTGTCATGGAAGGCACACCGATTGACGGTCAGGTTGATATTGATATTCAAGAGCCGGAACTCAATCCACGCTTCACATTGACCCTGCTCAAAGATACAGAAGTCAAAGAATCACCTTTCTGGCTAAAACATCGCCTGAAACTCATCGGGCAACGTCCGATTAACAATATCGTGGATGTGACAAATTACATCACTTTTGAAATCGGTCAACCTTTGCATGCCTATGACTATGATGAACTGGTCAAGCGCAATGGCGAAAACCCGACACTAGTAACACGTCTGGCAGAAGGCGAAGAAATCGAAACACTGGATGAAGTCAAACGCAAAATCGGTGCAAACCAGATTATGGTAGCCGATTCTAAAGGCACACTCGGTTTCGGTGGCATCATGGGTGGCGCTGAAACAGAAATCAGTGAGAACACAAAAAATGTTCTGCTGGAAGCGGCTGCCTGGAACTTCATCAATGTGCGTAAAACACAACAGGCGCAAAAATTGTTCACCGAAGCCGGAACACGTTTCAGCCGGAATGTGCATCCATCACGGGCAATTTTAGGCAACAAACGTGGTATCGAAATGATGCGGCAACTCGGTGGCGGCAAAATCGCAGAAGGCATCATCGACAAATACCCGACTAAACCCGACCCTGTCACGGTTGAATTGCCTATCAGTGAAGTACATCGTCTTTTAGGGATTGATGTCAGCATTCAACAGGCAGCCGATGTCCTGAGCCGCTTGCAATTCGATGTCACAATTGATGGTGATGTGCTTCATGCAACCACGCCCGACTATCGCACAGACATCAGCACAGGTATTGTCGGTAAAGCGGATTTAGTCGAAGAAATTGCGCGGATTATCGGTTACGACCAGATTCCAACGACCATCATGGCTGACGAAATGCCGGAACAAAAACGCAATCGTCGCCTGGAAGTTGAAGAAGAAATCCGCAATCTGCTGGTATCACTCGGTTTGACTGAAAATATCAGTTATCGCTTCACCACACCGGAAGCCGAAGCTAAATTGACACCGCCGGGTGCGGAATCATCGTTACCGGAAGCCGATTATGTCACGCTGGCTAATCCGATCGCATCGGATAAAACTGTGTTGCGTCATACCCTGCTCACCAATTTGCTGATTAATGCGGCGAATAATGCCCGTTTCACACCACGTCAGCAAGTATTCGAGATTGGCAGTGTTTATCTCAAAAAAGGCGCAGGACTGCCCGATGAACCCGCCCGTATCGCAATTCTGATGACAGGTGCGCGTGAAGAAAGTGATTGGGCGGGTGGTGATACCGCTCTGGTCGATTTCTACGACATCAAAGGTGTGCTGGAAGGTCTGGTTGATGGCTTGCATATCGAAACCATTGAAGTCACACGCGGTAATCACAGCACATTCCATCCGGGACGTAGTGCGACATTGCATATCAAAAATAAAGTCGTCGGCACATTCGGGGAATTGCATCCGCGAGTAGCGCAAAACTTTGATTTGACGGATATGCCTGTGATGATTGCTGAACTGGATATGGATGCGCTCATCAGAGCAACACCGGATTTGTATGGTGTAGAAGCGCTCCCGACTGCACCGCCTGTCTTAGAAGATATTGCGCTGGTTGTGCCTGCTAGCACATCAGCCGCAGAAGTCGAACTCATCATTCGTAAAGCAGGTGGTAATTTGCTACGCGATGTCAAATTGTTCGATGTTTACACAGGTGATAGCATCGAAGCCGGACATAAGAGTCTTGCATATGCGCTGACCTATCAGGGCGACGAGACACTATCCGACAAGAAAATCAAGAAACTCCGCAAGAAAATCATCGGTGCCGCCGAACATCAACTCGGCGCGAAACTCCGTAGCTAATCAAGATTCGGGCGTGACAGATGTTGCGCCCGTTTTTTATTTCAGGGCGATGATGATGTCACGTTGCTTAATCACACGGTCTACCTGATGAGAGAGTTGATTATACGGCGCATCTTTCAGCACTTTGAAATCACTAACTTCTTCTACCCGTGCAACCATCTCATCCCGTGAATAATCCGAGGCATTCCAGGAAAAGACCATCGTGCCGCCTTCAACCATCACATCAAACCAGAGCGGCAAGGCATTTCTCAGCATTTTGAGCCATTCCGCCCGGTGTTGAATCCCGTAAGGTAAATCCGTCACCAGTAATTGCGGACGTTTGAGTCCATGCACGAAGTCTTTGACATTGCTGGTATCCCCGTGTCCGACAACACAGCGTGCCGAATCTTTCACGGTGATGAAACTGCGTTTACCTACTTTTTTGAGTTTATCCTCACGGAATTTTGCTGAAATACGCGATTCTTTCATATATTGCTTGAGAAAAGTGATTGTGCCATCGACCACTTTTTTATCCTGCTCGACACCACAAACATCCGCACCGAGCATCAATCCGACAAAAAGAGTCGTGCCACCACCACTCAGAGGGTCGAGTAAAGTCAATTTATTCCAGGGCGTTTCCGCAAAATCACTATTTGCCCGTGCAATATTACACATGAATTGTGTGAAAAGTTCATTGGTTTTGCCACGATAACGACGTGTCGCTACCAGACTTTCCGGCAAAAATGTCTCTGATTCGATCTCGATGGGCTTTAGAAAAGGACCCGGTACATCACCAATTTGCTCAAAATATTCAAAGTAAGCATTGGTCATCACAAGCATCGGGAGTTGCTGCAACAGATCATCATCTAATTCGGATTTCAGAGTCAATTTGAGATAATCCTGCTGCCCCAATTTAATGAAAGCAGGGTTTTCTGCCAGGTAGTCCCCGACAGAGGTGAGTGCAATTTCATAGGGTGCGAGGTCTGTGACTAAATCAGTGTATTGTGTGCTGCGTTGCGGTGATAACTGTGCAAGTATGATTGTCATAAATCCAATTTCCGGTAAAACGAATGATTATTACCCTATGCTACCTTATCTACCGGAAGAATTTCTATCACAAATTACATTACAATCCCCCTAACAAAACCTTGCAAATCCAAACAACTCCATTACAATTAATATTAACTGTAATAGTAATTGGTAAATATTATGTTTGAAGTAACACTCGACTGGCATGACCCCGGACAGACAATTCTCATCATGGATGTGCAGGCTAATACATGGGAATGGGATAAAGCCTTTACCGCGATGCGCGATTTAAAGCAAAAATCTGAGTCAGTTGAGCATGGTGTCTATACAATTCTCATCTTCCACAATACGCCGACCACGCCGGGGCGCGATGTGTTCCGAAACGTCCGCGAAATCACGAAATTCCACCCCAAAAACAACATTCTGACCATCTTTGTCGGGACTAACAAACTGTTCCGTGCGATTTTCAACACGGTCAACAAAATTTATTTGCTGAAAAATATGTTTGATGGCTTCCGATATGTCGCAACACGACAGCAAGCTCTTGAAATTATTGATCAAGAAAAAGGCGAAGCAAAATCATAATTCCGGTTTGTACTGCAAAGCAGCCCTATGAAAATTACAATCAGCCTGACACCCCCTTGCATATCGTATAAAAACCTCTAAAATCAATATTTATGTAATAGTAATTGGTAAATATTATGTTTGAAGTTACTTTCGACTGGTACAATGAGGCAAGAACTATCCTATTGATTGAAATCGACCCGGACGGCTGGACATGGGAAGATGCCTATTCAATCGTCAAACAGCAGGTTGAGATGATAAAAGGTGTTTCTCACACTGTCCATACAATTTGCCTGTTTAAATCGCCACCACGAATTGTTCACAGTCCCAACATTTTTGCGAATCTTAGAAAAATCATGACGACCCGTGCAAGCAATCAAGGTTTAATGATTTATGTCGGGACGAACCGTATGTTTAACGATGTTATGGGTACAGCCGGGCGACTTGCCGGGTTACGCAAACTCCTGCATAAGTACCGTTTCGTCATCACTCTGGAGCAAGCTCTCGCGGAAATCAAAGCCTATTAGAGAGAAAAAGACAGCTTTGCGTAGTCTAAACGTCAGGCAAATAGCGTGATTTTAAGGTATCCTCCTTGCAAAGGGGGATTTTTTATGCGCCGATTGTTGATTTTACTATTATTGCTCCTCACAGTTTCTATCACACAGGCACAAACCGATACCACAGGAGACAGTTGGGAAATTATCGAACGCTGTATTGAAGAGCCGACTACGCCACCGGATGATTGGTCGTATGACGGCACAATTATTATGTGGGGACATTTTGGATTGCATGGCATCCACGCAGATTGGGATACACCCCGAATATTGGCATTTCTGCCAGACAATGCAATTAATAATGGTAGTAGTTTGTCCCCTGATGGTCGTTATTTTGCCTATGTCGACACCGAATTCCTATCTGCCTCAAATAGTCAGTCAGGGTTTGGCGGAGTAGTAGAAGTGAAGGGTATAATTATATACGACTCAACAGAAAATACAGAGCCTGTTTACGAAATCCCTATTGAAAATAGCTATAGTGTTCACAATCGAGGTTGGTCAGTAAGACAGTTGCACTGGTTAGACGAAAATCATATTGTGTATGAAGTCGGCAATGAAGGCGAACAGGAATTTAATCTTGAATATGTAAAAGTGATTGATATTACAACAGGTAATCAATCAGATTGGGAATATCCGGTAAATCCGTTGGACAATGGTTTTTTCTATCCCTCACCTGATTTACAGTATGCGGCAAAAGGCTCAAGTGCATTGACTGTTACTTCTATTACTACAAATAACCTTTTGCTAGATTATGAAAACCTCAACTTAAGTAGCAGTCAAATTATCTTTGCTGTTGATTGGTCTCCTGCAAGTGATATGGCGATTGTTACAACCCGCACAGATGAATCAAACATCTCCGAAACGAGCAATTATTTGCTGGTAGGGTTCTATATCAATCGTGAAAACACATTCTCAATCACCATTCCGGGCAACGATTCCCGGAGGATGTCAACACTAGCTATCTCGCCTGATAGTCGATATGTCGCCTATCATTATGAAACGCTACGTATCGTTGACTTAGAAACACAAAATATTTTTGATACCTGTGTGCATGATAATATTGATAGCCTAATATGGTCGTCTGATAGCACTCAAGTTGCTTTTTATCAGGATGGAGCAGGACTACAACCCATCAATGTATATGATTTGGAGCGCAATCAGGCTTACACTGTTGGATATCATCAATCGTCATATTTTCGTAGCTTAACAGACTGGCGGGAAGATTAAACCCACACAGTCGATAACCAGTCGATAATCATCACACTCAGTTCAGAATTGAGTGTGAGTAAGCCTGTTCCACTACCTGTACTTTGCTCAACTAAGCGGGATGCCGGGCTAAAACTGGTCGCAATAGATGACGCGGTCGCATAACTTTCGGCATCATTTTGACCTGCCGCGATAAACATCGGGCGCGGATTGAAATTTGGCAACACATTGAGAATGGCACTGCGGCTCTGTGGACTGAGCATGACAACGGCATCACAAATTTCGTAAATCGCACAACCAAGAATCACCATATCTGCGGAATCTTCTGCACCAATTGCTGCAATCCGGGCAGGGTCAACCGAACCATTTTCACTGAGCGAGGTCAACAAAACCTGCATATCTTCTGCACGCATCAAACCTGGCATATTCACGACCAGAACCGTATAACCTGCATTGAATAAGTCCGATGGTAAACTGCCCCAGGCTTCGACTTCATGCCCGACAATCAAAATTCCGGCAGTCCGTGCATCTGTTGAGCCATTTTCATAGAGATTACCACTCACAGCCGTGCCATCTTCCAGAAACATCTGAATCGCTTGAGCGCCTGTGTCCCCGATACTACCGGATTGAAGCGGGGGTAATGCCGCATCGACAGGTAATGCTGCTGCAGTCGGGTTACTCTGACCATCGGTGATGTCATTGCCATAAAGCTCCTGCGAATTTTGTATCTGAATAACCTCTGTTGGCGCGAGTGTTTCCGCAGTAAATCGACGGGTCGCTGTCGGGTCAGGTGCTTGCGGGAGTGCATTACAGGCAGAGATTATCAGAGCAAATGTCAGGATATAAATTGCGCGTTTCATAGATTTATCCGTGAGATAGTTCACAGCTTGTGTTTATGTATTCTGATCAAGGCTAAAGTAGATACGCTCAAATAGCAACGCAATAAGCAGAGCGGAGGTTATTTGTCATGCTATTCTTCGAGAGGTGCTACCTGAACTTCGACAGTACCATCAGCAACCTGAATCACAAATTGACTATCGTCCTGAGATAAAATCCTTCCAGCTTCACCATTTTCCCGATTTTCAGATTTTTGAAGCGACGTAATAGCATAGGCTTTGCCATCAATTTTTGCTTTTGCCTGTCCGGTTAAGCCCATGTGCTTGAGTTGCAAATCCCGTACTGTATCATTCCAATCGAGCCATAGTTCATCTTCTGTATATGGTGCAGCATAAGTTGCCTGTGAATCATCCTGCTGTGTACCGGGTTCACCTGCGATTGCTTTTGCCATACCCTCTTCAAGCGCTTCATACCCGATTTTGAGCCAATTCCCCATAATCGCATCCGGGTTAATTTCTTCCGGTATTGGTGCTTTTGCCTGACTCAAAATATTGCCTGTATCAAATTCAGCATCCATCCAGTGAATCGTCACCCCGTATTCATGCCAGTCCTCATAAAACATACGAAATACATTGGGTCCCCGATAAGCAGGCAATACCGCAGGGTGTAAATTCACCGCGCCAATTTTCGGGATTGAAATCAATTCGGGAGTGAGGCGATAGGGAAATGAGAAACACATAATTAAATCGGGTTCGAGCGCACGAATCAGTGGTGTGGCAACTTTTCTCAAGCGGGTTGTGACCAGAATATCGACATTGCGCGGAGCAGAGTCAACAATCCCTTTGTAATCAGGTGTTGGACGGGTAGTGGGTCCCGGTGTGGTGACAGCCAGAATATGCTTGTGCCCATTTTCATGAATCCAGCGCGTTAGTAACTGATAGGCAATTGGCAAAATATTGAAAGTCACTATACGAAGCGGTTGGTCTGGCATGATATTTTCCAATGCTATTTTTTGGGACTATCTACAGGTATACGCCAGATGCGCTAAAATAGCAATTCAAGTGGAAACAACAGATATGAGGGTTTTGTATGTCAGATGAGATCAAACGACTGCACGCAATTGTACATGGTCGGGTACAGGGAGTCAGTTTTCGTTATTACACGACTCGCAAAGCTAATGAGTTAGACATTGTCGGGTGGGTACATAATCGCAAAGATGGTACAGTCGAAGTGACAGCAGAAGGCACGCAGGACAAGCTCGAAATACTGGAAAAATGGCTACACGAAGGCTCACCCCATGCAAAAGTTGAAGAAATCTACATCACATGGGATGATGCGACAGGCATATTTACAGATTTCCAGACAATCTATTTCACGGATTTTTAGACAGGCGCGATGCATCACGCCCCTATAAATCACATAGGTGAGGCATAAATCACCATACGATCACAGCCATCTTCGAAAGGGTCTTCGTCTGTGCTGCCATAGACGCCGACAATATCAAAGTTGCAGCGTTCAAGCAGTAATTTGATTTCAGGGAAGAAGAAATAGCGCAATAAATGTGGCACACGTAAGCGTTTGACTGTGCCATCGCCAGTAATTTCATCGTAAATCCAGGTAACATGCAGCAGTTGTGTCACGCGGTCAAGGTAACTCTGAGATTGCAACATCACCAGATGTCCACTTTCTGGCTCAACAAATTCACGGTCTAAGAGAATCGCATCGGTTTCCTGTGTAGCGAACGTCTCCCCGGCATTCGGTAAATCCAGCACCAGCAAACCATCAATCGCCGTGATGCTATGTAATTTATTGAGCAATTGAATCTGTGTTTCCTGTTTATGGAAGTGCATCAGCGCATTGTAGGTGAGCAAGACGAGTTTGTATTTTTCGTCTGTCTCAACGCTCATCACATCACCATGACTATAAGAAAGATATTCTTTGAGATGCGGAACAGCATTTAATTTGTTATCCAGTCGATTCAGCATTTCACGGCTGTCATCAATCCCGTTGACGCGATAACCTTCCTGCGCCAGATGCAACAAAACCCGTCCTGTACCACAGCCGACATCGAAAATCGGGTCACCATATTCATCGGCAAGGCGACTATACAACTGTAAATCATCGACTCTGTCACCGACTTCGGCATCGTAATAACGGGCGACGGTTTCATAAAATGCGGTCAAGACTGCCTCTCCTGGTTCATGATTTCTGTGCGAATTTGCGTCATAATTTCGACAGTCAATTGATTGCGGATATTGAATCCAGGGACTGTCAAATGAGCATTGTCTTCTAAAATGCCCCTGTCCGCAAGGTCGCGTGTTGCCAGCCAGAAATTCACCAGAGGAATCTGATATTCTTCCGCCAGTTGCACCAGTACCGCATTGAAGCGTACTCCGGTTACATAAGTATTCGTTCCTTCAATCGGTCGCACGGTGAAGGTACTCAAAATCGGAATCACATCCCGTTCGAGCGTGGTTTCGATGATTTCACGCATCGCCATCTCATAGCCGGCTGTACTCAACACATTGACATCATTTGCGCCGAACATAATTAGCGAGGCAAATGAATCTGTCAGAGAATAATCACAGGTGAGCGGCGATTCCCCGAAAGCACACATATCCGCACTTGCCCAGAAAGGATCAAGTACAGAAGCCGCGTTCAAGCCAGAATTGACCGATTGTCCTTTAAAAGCAAAGGCACGGCTGTAGTAACTGATCGTATTTTGCACCTGTTCATCATCATAATAACTGGCATTCATACCCTGCGGCGGATCATCATCCAGCAACGATTCCAGATACCAGATTGACTCACTGTTACAATCGCCCACACTGAGCAGAAAGTCATCCCGTAAACCCAGCACCTGACCGCGTTCATAAATTTGCCGCACATGGTCAACAGGCAATACAGTCAGGGGCGTTTCCACAATTAAATCAAAGGCATCCTGATAACTAATATCGGCATATTGTGCTTCGTCAATATCAGGGAATGCTGTCATGTCAGGAATATCAGTTGGCACAATGGGTTGAAGAGTCGGGGTTGATGTGATTGTCGCAGTTGGCAGAGGCGTGTTGGTTGAAAAAATAACTTCGGTTTCTGTAAATGTTGGCGTTGCAGTCGATGTAGCTGTGTCGATATAGATCGCTGTTGATGATGGTTGCTGTGACACGATATTCGGAGTCGCTGTAATAGCTGTGACCTGCTGTGCTGCAATTTCTACGAAGGTTGGCAAAATCATCGGTGTAGGGGCTTGCTCTACGGCAAAATTACACCCTGCCAGCACAAAAATAAGTGTCACGATTCCGAAATAGCGTACAGCCATTAGTCATCCGTCTCCTGTTTCTTCGCTGCCTGACGTTCAAAAAATGCCTCGACAGCCTGTATATGAGGCTCATCTGCCCACAAATCAGGGAATATATCATATTCTGCCTGACGTGCCGCATCATAGGACATGGTCAATCCTGCTCTCAGTAATTGCTTGATGCCCCGCACCACATTAACCGGACGTTCAGCGATTTGATTGGCAAGCGTCATCGCACTCACGAGCGCCTGTCCCTCGTCAACTTTTTGATTGGCTAATTTGAGTGCAATCAGGTCATCTGCTTCGAGTGATTCCCCTTTGAGCAGCATTTCCATCGCTTTACTGTAGCCCACAATTCTTAACAAACGCTGACCGGCTCCCCAGCCCGGTGTTAATCCCATGTTGATTTGCACCATACCCATTCTAGTAGCTGAATCAATGAGGCGCATATCACAGGCAAGAGCAATTTCACTGCCACCGCCAAGCGCATAGCCATTAATCGCAGCAATCACAGGGACAGGCAATTGTTCCATTGTGTGCAGGGCATCAGTCATAATACGAGTGAAGTAACGGGCATCATCCTGAGAGACAAAGCCGCGCAATTCCACTAAGTCGCCACCGCTACAAAAGGCTTTTTCACCTTCACCTGTTAGCACAAGAACCCGTAAATCAGCATCTTGCTGTAAATCACGAATAGCTTTCCAGAATGCAATCATGCTTTCGAGATTAATTGCATTCAGAGCTTCCGGGCGGTTGAACGTTATTAGTACAACCCCATTTTCTTTTTTGTCGATTTTGAGTGTAGTTGTCATAGTTGCAGTATAGAGCAACGCGGTATTTATACACAAGTCAGCATCGGGCAATAATCTGTTTTGCGCGGGGTAGCCGTAGAAGAAGGGGACGAACAGGTAATATCCGTCCCGCTAGAAGGCAATTTCCCCCGGGCAAGGAGGAACTTACACAGAGCTACGGTAAGCCCTGTGAAAAGGTTCAATATTGCCTTAACGGTTTTCAAAGCACAGCGTAGGGAAAGCGTCGGAAACCCGTCGTCAAGTAATTGATAAACTAGGGTAGGTCTGTTACAATCCCGTCGCTAAATTGAAATTGTCATAAAAGCGGTAATTTTGCCGGATAACAGGCTTATCGCATTTATTGTTTGAATAAGATTTCAGGGGTATTTCTATGAACCGCAAGCACTTATTACGCTTCTTGATTGTAGGCGTATTTTTAATGGTCACATCTATGATTTCATCCGCGCAGGGTGGAATTGTTGCCGCCGTCGAAACCGAAGTCTGGTTACGGGTCGGCGCAGGGACAGAGTGGCGTCGTGTTGAACTTCTTCCCGTTGGCACAACTATCAACCTTGATGGGCGTGAAAGTAGCGGTCAATGGGTTCGTGGTATCACACAGAATAGTCAGGTTGGATGGGTTGCTGCCCGTTACCTGAGTGCAAGCAGTGATGCTGTTTTCTCCTTACCTGTGATTGCCCGTGAAGCCGCGATTACAGTCGGCGCACCTGCTCCGGGAAGTGTTCCGGTCAGTAACCCTGCTCCGGCAGAGAGCGCACCTGTAGCGGAGTCACCCGCACCTGTTTCTGTCAGTGGTGGATTCACAACGACCGCTACAGCAAACGTCAACATGCGTAGTGGACCCGGTGGCGGTTATGGTCGTGTAGGTGGCGTGAATTATAACGGTTCAATCACCCTCGATGGACGTGACGCTGCAATTACCTGGGCACGCGGCGTCAATAGTGAAGGCGTTGTTGGCTGGGTTTCTATCAGTTACCTCGCAGGTAGCTATGCACAGTTCGCAAACTTACCAATTGTTGGTATTGATACCCCTTTCGGACTGGAAGTCACAGGTGGCACAACAAATACAAACGTGCAAGCTCCGGCTGCTGCCGCTCCCCCTCCTGTCACATCCAACACAGCCATTAGTGGATTTGGTTATGGTGGACATGTCACAGGTCTGGACGACATAAGCGTCAACTATATGCGAATCGCTGGCATGTCATGGGCGAAATATCAGGTGCGTTATGACCAGGGCGCAGACCCGAACGCGATTGCAGGTCTTATTAACGACGCTCATAACAAGGGTTTCCGAATTTTGCTCGGCGTCGTCGGACATCCTCACGAATTGAACAACGGTGGCTATAATGAAGCCTATGCGGGTTATGTTGGTGGATTAGCCGCTCTCGGTGCTGACGCAATCGAAGTCTGGAATGAACCAAATCTTGACCGCGAATGGCCTTTCGGGCAGATTGACCCTGCCATGTATACTAATTTACTGGCACAGGCATATAACGCGATTAAATCCAATAATAGCAACACCTATGTCATCAGTGCCGCACTCGCGCCAACAGGTGCAGAAGCCGCCTTCCCCGGCGCAGTAGTCAATGACAACAACTATCTCGCAGGGATGGTCAATGCAGGGGCACTCAACTATATGGATTGTGTGGGCGCTCACTATAACGAGGGCATTGTCCCGCCAACATGGAATAGTGGCGACCCGCGTAGTGAATACTACACCCGTTACTATAATGGCATGGTCAACACCTACTGGGGCATCGTCGGTGGACAGCGTCCGATTTGCTTCACTGAATTGGGCTACCTCAGTCCTGAAGGATTCCCGCCATTACCCGGTAACTTTAGCTGGGCATCCAATGTCACCGTTGCAGACCAGGCAGCATGGCTCGACCAGGTGATGAGCATGGCAGCCAATAGCGGACGTGTTCGTATTGTGATTGTCTGGAATATCAATTTCACACAATACGGCGCTGACCCGATGGCAGGTTACGCCATTATTCGCCCGGATGGAAATTGCCCGGCATGTTTCGCGCTCGGTAGTTAATTCCGTAGGGGCAGACCGACGGTCTGCCCCTACAATAACAAAACACAACGATTTGCCTACGCGAAGAGGTTATCCCTATTCATTGACGCCAATTTCGTTACCCTACTATCAGGAAACCCTATATCAAATGGCAAATGCTTGTCATAATTCAAGAGTCCTGTAGAGGGCTTTTGTTTTGAAGTAATTTTGTCGAAGGAAATTCAATGACAGACTACCCGAACAATCCGCAAAAACGTGGCAACAGCGCCGGATGCTGGCTGATTAGCATATTATCAGCATTCGTCGCGATGGTGCTGGTCATTGTGGCATTGTTTTTACCCCCCTTTAATTTGTATACCCGCCTTGTTGGCAGTCCCTACACCGTCATCACAGCACAGGGAGAAGCACTCGGCTCATCCGATGGCTCATTCCTGATTGCCGCCGCATCCAATGTTGATGGCGAATATGGTGTACGTGTTACAACCACAGGCTTACAGGCATTTGAATCCGGGAGCAGCAGCGCCGGAGAATGGATTCCCGCCGCGAAAAATGCTGTGCCCTACTACCTTGCCTTACAAAGCCAGGTCTATAGCATCGAATCCGTTGGTACAGCGCCCGACTCAGCATATATTGCGGTCGATATTCCCAATAACATCATCAATTCGGACTTGCTGGATTTATATGGCTGGTTCGGAGATGAAACCACAGGTGAATGGCGTTTTATTCCCGCAAGCGTAGTGGAAAATCGACTGGAAACCGTCACCGGAGACATCCCGCAGCATATTGCAGTTTTCCAGGCAGCACCGGATGTTCCCGAAGTGATTGTGACTTATGATGTCACCACTTCATTAACTGACGATGTTGCAAGTGTCGCATCGGTGGTCGCGCCGGGAGGCTTACAACCAGCCCCGAATGGTACACTGGTTGGTAGTCTCGCCGCAGGCTCGGATAACAACGCATCATATCGACTGATGCCTGTCATTCGTAATTTCAGTGACCCCCGTTCACTCGACCCGGACACTGTCACAACGATTATCAGCAACCCCGGTTTACGTCAAACACATGTCACAGAACTGGTTAACATCACCAATGCCAATGGTTTCGATGGTGTTATCATTGATTATCGTGGCTTGCCAGCAGAACAACGGGAGAATTTCTCACTCTTCATCAGCGAATTGGGCGAAAGCCTCGATGGAAACGGGCGTTCCCTGGGAATTGTAGTTCCGGCAGCCGAAAATATCGACGGTATCTGGCAAACAGGTGCATATGACTGGCGTGAACTCGGCGCAGCAGTGAATTTGTTTGAAATTCAACTCGGCATCAACCCGCAACTCTATACACCGGGTGAAAATCAACTGGTAGAAGCGATGTTGCGCTGGGCGGTGCATGAAGTAAATCGCACGAAAATTGTCATCGGCTTAACAGCGCGTTCAGTCCGTGACATCGCCGGAAATTACAGCAGCATCGGTTATGATGAAGCGCTGGCAGGTCTCGGTAATGTGACCGTGCAAGCGACTGGCATCACTGAAACAGGTACAATCGAACCTGGCTCTATCATTCGTGCCTCATTAGATGGTCGTAGCGCGGTTGGCAGCACAGACGAAACACTCAACGCCCCCTACATTGATTATGTCGATGAAGATGGCAATTCAACCGCCCGCATCTGGATTACCACCGGAAATGCCTTGCGCTTCCGTATGAATTGGACAGAACGCTTCGCATTAGGCGGCGTCGGGTTCAATGATTTACTGGAAGATGGCGTTGCGAATGGCGTTCTCCAGACAATCGGTCTCTATCGCACACAGTTACCAACACCGGAAACAAGCGCAGAATGGGCATTACGCTGGCGCATTGTCGGTACAGATGGCACAGTCGTTCAAACTGAAACCACTGCACTCGGTGAAGATTTACAGGTCACACTGGAAGCACCGGACGGCAATTATGCGATTAATCCGGCTGTCGTGCTGATTGAAGAAGATGTCGAACAGGAAAGTGTCCGTACCGGGGCACAGGTTGCCCTCTTCAGCGCGACCAACACACCGACACCTCTACCAACTAATACGCCAACACCTGTTCCAACGATTACACCAACAGTACCTCCTGTTCTAGCGACCAACCCGCCGGTTGTTCCGACAACAGCAGAAGGGTTTGTTGCGCCATCATCCAATAATGCAGTCGTATCCGGTGCAATTAACCTGTCAAATTTCTCATACGGTGGACATGTCACCAGTGCAAGCAGTCCGCGTGCCATCAGTGCAATGAATCAGGCAGGGATGACCTGGATGAAAATTCAGGTGCAATATTTCCAGGGCGGCGACCCCGGTGGCGCGATTGCAGCAGTGCAAGCAGGTCAGGCAGCCGGATTCCGTGTCTTAATCGGAACGGTTGGCAATCCGCAGGAACTGGCATCCGGTGGTGATGCGTACATTCAGGGTTATGCGAACTGGTTAGCAGCCATTGCAGCAGGTGGCGCAGATGCCGTTGAAGTCTGGAACGAAGCCAATATCGACCGTGAATGGCCCAGAGGACAAATTAGCGGTGCAGCATACGTTAACATGTTGCGAACAGCGTATAATGCAGTCAAAAGTGCAAATGGCAGCACCATCGTTATTTCCGCCGCACCTGCTCCTACAGGCGCAGAAGCCGCCTATCCCGGACAGGTCGTCAATGACAATAACTGGTTACAACAGGTTGTCAATGCAGGTGGTTTGCAATATATGGATTGCGTCGGCGTACACTATAATGAAGGTGTTGTTCCGCCGCGTTCAACCAATGGCGACCCGCGTGACAATTATTACACACGTTATCTCCCGACGATGGTTTCAACCTACCGGGGTATTGTCGGCGGCAAACCCCTGTGCTTCACCGAACTCGGTTATGTCACACCGGAAGGCTATCCACCGCTAACGCCATTCTTTAACTGGGGTGAAAATACCTCATTGCAGGAACAGGCAACCTGGTTAGCAGACGCAGCATCGTATCTCTCAGCACAGGGAGATGTCCGCATGATGATTGTATGGAATGTCGATTTTACCCGTTACGATAGCGATCCACAGGGTGGCTACGCAATTATCCGACCTGATGGCTCATGCCCGGCATGTAGCGCATTGGCAGGCGCAAGATAAACGAAGGAGAATCACACATATGGCAGCAAAATCTCAAGCACAGCAAACAAAGAGTCAGGTCAGGGGGTTTGTCCTGATCTGGACATTTATCACCCTGGCAATGGGAATGGCAACATTTCTCGCCATTTACTATGCCTATCAACCGCAAATCGAGTTATCTGCACAGGAAGTTGCTGATAATAACAATAATTCCGGTGGTGCTCCGGTCGTGGTCATCGAAAGTCAGACACCACTTCCGGCAACCGATACACCGATTCCGTTGCCGACGGATACACTAATTCCTCTGCCGACAGAAAATGACGAAACAGAAGAACCTGTCGTGGTCGCACAGGCAGCAACCGATACACCTGCGCCGACAGATACGCCGCAACCGACACCTGTCCCGCCCGATGAAGATGAAACTTTCCGTGTCGGTATTCAGATTCAAATCCCACCCGACCAGAATCCTGATGTCATGAATGGCTGGTATCGTTCAACCCAGCAAATGAATATCAACTGGGTCAAAATTCAGGTACGCTGGGAACTCATTGAACCCGAACAGGGACAGTATGATTGGTCATCCATCGACCTTGCAATGGCAGGGGCACGCTTTTTCGGTATCCACCCGATGCTCTCGATTGTGACAGCACCGGATTGGTCACGTGAAGTTGGTCGTGAAGCCGGTATCTCCACCGCACAACATGGTCCTCCGGGAAACAATGAAGACTATGTCACCTTTGTCCGTAATATCCTCGAGCGTTATCCGGGTCAGGTCTATGCGATCGAAGTCTGGAACGAACAGAATCTCAGCCGTGAATGGACATCCATGCAAGGTCTGAGTGCATCAAACTATGTTTCGTTACTACGTGATACCTATAATATGGTTCAGGAAGTTAGCCCGGGCACAATCGTCATTTCCGGCGCACTCTCACCAACAGGACTTGATGATGGTATCGGTGCAGTTGACGATTTCCGTTACATGCAATTGATGATTGATAACGGTCTGCTGGATGTAACCGACTGTGTTGGCGCACATCATAATGGCTATAATATTGGACCATTGGTACGCTACGACTCTGTTCCAAATGATCCAACAGCCTCATTCCGGGGTCCTTTCGATAACCCGCATCATAGCTGGAGTTTCCGCAGCACGCTTGAAGGTTACACAACCCGCATTCGTAATGCTGGCTCGGACACAAAATTGTGCATCACCGAATTTGGCTGGGCAGTCACCGAAGATTTGAGTGGATTCCCGCGTGGATTCGAGTTCGCAAATGATAATACACTGGACGAACAGGCACAATTCTTCACCGAAGCACTGGACTGGATGTCCGAAGGGGATGATGTCTGGCTCGCATTTGTCTGGAATCTGAATTATGGTCCGCAGGCAGGCTGGGATGCCACCAACGATAATGTTCCCTACTCTCTGATTGGTCCCGATAACACCTTCCGCCCGGCGTATGATGCCATCCGTGATTGGGCGGCAGCATACAATGAACAGGTCGGTCAGAACTAACGTTAGCAACTCAACAATCTAAACACAGGGGAGAGTCATGTTCTGGCTCTCCTTTGTGTGTTAATCGTCATTTGTTCAGGTGGGTACGGGTATTAATTAAATCGGATAATTGGCTTTTCATCGGGCATGACACATCATGCCCCTACCGAAATACGCTGGTAGTAGGGGTTTGGCGTGCCAAACCCGACCCGACAATTATCCCGTTATGGCATCCATTTTGCACACCCGACATTCAAATCAAAAAACAGCAAATTCAGGTAATCAATGAAACGCGCAACAATCCTTTTTATCATCTCAGGTCTTATCATTATCGCCCTTATTGCAGGTGCAATTTTCGCACTGATGCCCCCGGCTGACCCCTTCGAGGCAGATGCGGTCACAGACCAACCCTTTACCTCGCTGAGCTATAGCATCCAGACCTTTCTCTGGTGGGATGAAGGCAATGCCAGTTCACAGGCGGGCATGGTCAACCGTGTTTTGAATTTTGCTTATATCAAACAAACCTTCCCCTGGCGCGAATTAGAACCCCGTCAGGATGAATGGGATTTCACACAATCAGATCGCATTGTTGATCTTGCAGAAGCATCCGAACTTGGCTTGATTGTGCGCCTCGGGCAGTCCCCGGATTGGGCAAGTGGTTTCGAATCAACAGGAAACGATGAATCACACGATGCCCCGCCACAGAATTTAGAGGATTGGGCAGACTATTGCGGTACAATCGCGGAGCGCTATGCCGGACGGATTGTTGCTTATCAAATCTGGAATGAACCCAATTTGCAGCGTGAATGGGGTGGTCAAGCTCCTGACCCCGTTGCATTTGTCGAATTATTAGCCACCTGTAGTGAAGCCATCCGTGCAGTCGATAGTGAAGTCATTCTCATCTCTGCCGGATTATCGCCAACGGGTGGTCCCATGCCTGTGGCAATGCCTGACGACCAATATTTAGATGCGATGTACCGCGAAAATTTCCAGCAATATGTCGATGTTGTCGGTGTTCATGCACCGGGATTCGCCCCGCCCGAATATGGACCCGATGATGCCGAAGGTAACGGCGAAGCACGCTGGGCGAGTTTCCGTCGCATTGAGGATTTACGCAAAATCATGTTGCGTTATGATGACGCTGCCCGGCAAATGGCGATTTTAGAATTCGGCTATACCACCGACACCCGTGACCCGGTTTATTCATGGTTTGGCGTCTCGGAGGAACTTCAGGCACAATACATCGTTGAAGCCTATGAATATGCCGCCGAAAACTGGTATCCCTGGGTAGGTTTGATGAACCTGATTTATTTACCCGACCCGGAATGGACACAGGATGATGAAGAATGGTGGTGGGCAATCGTGACACCGGAGGGCTATGTACGTCCGGCATTTTTCAGCATCTCACAGATGGATCGCTATTGTGGTGGAGAAATCATCGCCGGGTGGAACGATCAATTTGCAAATGAGGAGGATTGGCTTGAGCAGCGAGACACTTGCCGTTAGTTTATTTGTGCATCTAACAGCAACCGCTATCTGGATTGGTGGTTTGCTGATGACGATGATTCTGGTCTATCCTGAAGTGACTCGCGTATTACAGGATAGTCCCGCGCTGTATCAATTTCTATCGCGGCTACGGAAACGCTTCTATCCCATCAGTAACCTGAGTCTGGTCGCTTTAATCGTGACCGGATTATTCCAGATGACGGCTGACCCGTACTACGATGGCTTCATGACATTCGATAACACCTGGAGTCAGATTATGCTGGTGAAACATATTCTGATTGGCGTGATGGCTCTTGTCGGATTAACCCTGCAATATGCTGTTGCCCCGGCTTTAGAACGCACATCACTTTTACTGGAAAAAGGTAAAGCACAGGAATCCGGCGAAGCAGAATTCCAAAAATTACGGCAACGGGAAGTCTGGCTGACATGGGCACTCGGCTTGATGGGACTGTCAATCTTAGCCATGAGTGCCTGGTTGGGCGCACTGTAATTCTACAATGCGTTTCCGGGCATCGCGTGTTATCATACATCGGCTATTTCATTCATATCATAATGTGCGAAAAATCTGATACGAGATTATCCTTAGAAAGACGGTAAATTTTGTCAAAGCGTGTATATTATGCCCTTGCAGTACTGATTTTATTGATTGCAGCGGCATTGCGATTCTGGAATATTACCACGCTCCCTGCTGGCTTGAGCGATATTGAATTATCCCATGTAGATGTAGCACGTGATGAAATTTACGGGGGAGATATTCGCGTTTTCTACGAGCGTGAAGTCCCTAGAAGCGATTCAACCATCGGACAGGAAGGCTTATATCATGTCGTCTTATCCGGTGCTGCTGTAATTTTTGGTATGGGAACATTCGGATTACGGGTGCTTTCATTGCTCATCGGCATGATAACGATTGCCACTATTTATACGCTCGGCGTCCGTCTATTCGGCTATCGTGTCAGTATCGTCGCCACAACATTCTACGCCATACTGATGTTCCCGATCATTTTGTCGCGCATGGTGCTGGTAGAAACTGCCGTCCCTCTGATGGTTGCTGCTGTGATGCTCTCTCTGGCACGGGCATTGCCAGTTTATTATCGAACCCGCGCCGAATCCACCAATACTGTTGATTATGCAACGATGGGTGTCCTGGTTAGCCTCAGTCTCTACTTGCATCAATACAGCCTGTTTATCGTATTGCTGGCGATGGCATTTATCACCTTCATTCTGATAGAAGGTCGCCCGGTTTCATTACGAAAATTGAGCTACATTGGCTTCGCAATTCTGATGCTCATCATTGTTGCCATGCCCTATTTACTATCAACCTTCCGTTTACCGGAATTAGGAGCAAATACCCGCATTTTAGGGGATTTCAACGGCATCACACTCTCCATTGTGGAAAGCACATCGGGATTGTTCTGGCAGGGCGATACCAACCCCTTACATAATGTACCCGGTCGCCCGATGTTTGATGCAATCACAGGCATTGTGATGTTCACGGGTCTCGTCTTTTGCATTCGGAACTGGCGCAATCCGCGCTATGCCCTTGTCCTGATAGGCATTATCTTACTGGGTCCGCCTGCTATTCTCGCGGATAACTCACCGAATTTCTTAGCATTATCGCTTGTTTTGCCGATTGTCGTCTTGCTTATCGGTCTGGGCGCAGAGAAAATCATCATCCTTGTGCCAGAAAATATACGTCCGCTAAGTATGATATTTATCAGTGTCCTCTGCATTGGCAATCTCGGTTGGACGATTAACTCACTTTACATTGAATGGGCACAATCCGAAGAGGTACAACTCGCTTACAATGGCGATTTAGGACGCATTGCCCATCATTTTGATCTAACTGCCGATGAGATTCCGGTTGTTATCTGTAATCCTGAATGGAACATCACCCGTGCAACTGATGAAGCATACTCCGATGTCGAGATTATCAAAGTTTTGATGAATCGTGATACGGCGCTACTGCGTGAGGTCGATTGCCGCAACGGATTCTTGTTTGTAAATGCAGGATTTCATCAGCAGGTCTTAGTCGTTGACCCGATGAACGAAGTCGAACTCTTTCCTCTGGTTGCGGATTGGTTGTCACTGGGTACACCGGTAGATGGTTTACCGGAAGGGACTGTCATTAATTTGCAGGTACAGCAGGAACTTGAAGATGCGCTCGGCGTATTCACCACAACTGCTCCCGCCAGCTATGCCACAGAGTCCGATGTCAGCGAAAATATCCCGGTCGCCCCTCCGATTCCTTTTGGCGGGAACGTAACCTGGCTCGGATACGAAAATGACCCGCTACCGGAATACGAACCGGGCGAGATTGTCCCTGTTACAACTTACTGGCGTATTCAAGATGGGGTTGTGCCATCTGATTTGCTGATTTTCACCCATATTTTGTCTGACCCGATTTCCCGTGTTGCTCAGATTGATAGCATCTACATTGACCCGACTCAACTCGGAGAACGTGATGTTTACATCCATAACGCCAATATTCCACTATTATCAACCATAGAATCCGGCGATTATGTGGTCTCTATCGGGGTTTATCAGTCATCCAGTGCAGAACGTCTCCCGGTTTTTATCGGTGAAAGCCAGACACAGGGAAATCGAATTTTCCTGTATCTCATCAATGTTGAAATGCCCGTCGAAACAGAAAACTAAGCTATGTTTGATATTGTCTTTCTAGGAACATCTGCCTCTGCCCCGTCGATTTACAGAGGTCTATCAGCCCAGGCGATTCTTGCCGGAGAAGACCGCTTTCTGGTTGATTGTGGTGAAGGCACACAACGCCAGATTTTACGCAGTGGCATCGGTTTCAAGAAACTGAATCGTATCCTGCTGACACATGCTCATCTCGATCACATTTTAGGATTGGGTGGATTGGTTTCAACCTTCACACGCTGGGAAAGCATGGATGACCTGCATATCTGGGGCGGTGAACACACGCTTGAACGGGTACATGCCCTGCTCTACGGGGTTGTCTTAGCCGGACAAAAACCGCCGATTCCGATTTACCTCAATGCGATAGATGGTGAGATGACGATTTACGAAGGCAAAGATTTCACAGTCAGCGCTTTCCCTGTGACACATCGCGGCAGAGGATGCTTCGGCTATACATTCAAAGAACATAATCATCGCCCATTCATGGCAGAAAAAGCCGAAGAACTCAACATCCCGCATGGACCCGAACGTGGACGACTGGTCAAAGGGGAAACAGTCACTTTAGATGATGGCAGAGTCATCACGCCGGATATGTTGCTCGGAGAAGAGATTCCCGGCGTCAAAATTTGCATCACAGGCGACATTGCCCGCACGGATAATATCCATGACTATGTCGCAGATGCTGATGTGCTGATTACCGAAGCTACATTTTTAGATAGCGAACGTGAGGAAGCCAACAGTTTCGGTCATATCACAGCAAAACAGGCGGGAGAACTGGCGAAAGAGGTCAATGTTAAGCATTTACTCCTGACACATGTTTCACGGCGTTATCGTGAGTTTGAAGTGATTAAAGAAGCCGAAGCAACCTTTCCTGATAGTATCGTCGTGCGCGATTTAGACCATTTCAGTATCCGGCGCGGTCAATCTTTGCAAAAAGTCGAACCTGAACAAAATGAATAATTATAGAGTGACATTCGACACTGCTTGACATTTCAAAAAACTGCGTATAATGGTAATACATTGTAATGTAAGCAGGAAATTTGATGTTGATTACTGTTAACTGGAATAATCCCGAAAAAACCTGTATCTATTATCATTTTGTCGGACAATGGACATGGGATGAATTTGATGCGGTCTATTCAGAAGTCTATGCCATGTTGGATACTGTCTCTCACCCGGTTCATGCCATTGTTGATTTACGCGAGAGCCACCTTCTGCCCTATGATACCCTCACTCAGATGCGCCGCCTGACCTTCCAGCAACATCCCAACGGCGGCATTACGATTTTCATCACAGAGAATCCCTTTGCACGCTCACTTTTCAATATCCTGACAGGCGTTTTATCACAGGCAAAAGAGATTTTCCGCATCGTCAACACCGTCGATAAAGCCTATGCCCTCTTAGAAACACTCGACACTGAAAACAAAAATCGGATGACACTCTAGCCACACAAATAATCTAACGTACTTATTAACAAATAATTACTTTACTCCCTTTACAAATAGGACTATTGTTCAAAAGAGCGAGCACAACGTACACCCCAATAGAGACGAGTAACATCAGGATTAAAATAAATTCGCGAAGCAGAACGTAGATAATCAGGATCATAATAATTCCATGATCCACCACGCAAAACACGAGCAATATCTCTATTATTTAAATCTTCGTTAAATGTATTAAAGGGGTAATTGTTTCCGGGAGAACTTGTCCACTCCCAAACATTGCCGCTCATATCTAACGCTCCAATCCAAGATGAACCTGGCAGTATGCTACCAGTAGCGGCACTACCAGAACGATTCCAGACGGTATTATCCGCATTCCATTCATTTCCCCACGGATAAGTCAGACCTTCCACACCACGTGCTGAATATTCCCATTGAGCTTCAGTCGGCAACATCCCTGAACGCCAATTACAGTATTCAAGTGCCCCGAACCAAGTAATTTCAATGACAGGGTGATCTTCATAACCGGGTTCTACAGCCCATCTATCATCTACATAATGAATCCGATTATCTTCAGTATCACTGTCTAAATATTCATCTCCAGTAGCATCTTGATTATCATTTGAATTCAAAAATTCTGTAAACTGTGTATTGTCGACTTCATATCGATCTATCCAAAATGGTTCATTAAAGCACTGTCGACCACCATCGGCATCGCCGCCATTTGCAGCATCGGGATCATTACCCATGAGAAAGCATCCCGACGGAACAAGCGCCATTTCCACGCCATCAAATTCGCGAATATAGGGAGTCCATTCATCATTAGTTGTCAAGACACCATCCAGTGCCTGTTGGATAGGAGCATATGCAGTACCTGTTACATTTAGAATGGTCTGTGTAGATGTTACATTTGCAGCCCTTGTCTGAGTCAAAATGGCATCGACTGTAGATAGTTGCTGCACCGCTTTTGTAGGTGCGAAAGCAGTTGCAGTTTGAATTTCACTAGTCACCTGCAGACGGCTACTTTCATCTAACGTAAGTTGGAAATTCGCCATCTCCTGTGTTTGAGTCATACCAGCAATTTCTAAAGGAGACGCATTTGACATGTTACCATTTGAAGGCAAATCATCTTGTATAGGCTCGTCAATTACATCGAAAAATGAGGGCAATGCCCATAGACCTATCAAAAGAGTAATTGTGACCAGAACCAAAGTAAGTATCCACATCAAGCTTAGTGATTTTCGTGTTTGACGATTCTTAAGTATAGCCTCAGGAATGACGGGGATATTTCGTGCCTGACGATTATTAGATGCAAATTCAGGAATACCAATAACAGTATCATCGTCGGTCAAGGAATAAACAGATTGTACGGCTATGGCAGTACGTGGAAATCGTTTCTTAATACGTCTTATAATTTTTTCAGGATTATCAGGATTGCGCGTAATATCAATAAACTGAATTCCAGCTAACTGCACCGGGATTTTAATTTTTTCTACAGCTACAGGCAAAATAGGAGTGTTATCCTGTCGTGCATAATCAACCTCATTGAGTACAAAACTGCGAGATTGTGTGGCTGTCACCGGACGCATCACATCACTGGAAAGTAAAACCACCACGTAATCAGCACGGTCAATTTCACGCTGAATCTGCATTGCCCAACTTGCATCGGCTTCCAGCGACATATCCATCCATGCCGTGATGCCATCCAGGTCATTTAACTGTCTGTAGAGGGATTCTGCCAGTTGGCGGGTATCTTTTTTTGCGTAAGAGATGAAAATATGTGCCACAGGAAATAACTATCCACGATGAAATCAATAATATGCCTATTATGCCCCGAATTACGTCTCGTAACAATGAATTTTCACGTACCGAATAAAATCCCGTGCATATGAACGTTGATATGCACGGCATCTATCATTGTTTTTGTGGTAGGCTAAAGGTATGATGCACCTTAACAATGTATGGCTTTTTCTTCGTGTCCTTCGTGACTTCGTGGCGAAAAATATGGTTAGTAAATCAAACCATAACCCAACGCAAATCCCCTGTTTTTGGAGAAATATGCCCCTGTTATTCCCTGATAAACAGGCAAATTTTCCTAACAGGGGACAAACCATTTCTAGTCAATATCATCCAGGGAAATCATGCCTTCACTATAGACCTGCCCCGGTTGAATCACCTGTGCACCTGTGGTGTCAACTGTGCCAATCAGGTCATAAGTGGTTGCGCCTGTAATCCGCACAGGAACAATCTCACCCGGTGGCAATTCCCCTTCGACAATCACATAACCATCAATTTCAGGCGCATCACGGTAACTGCGTCCGATGCTAATCACGCCATCGATTTCGTTGCCGTCTTCATCTTCTGCTGCGCCATGTCCTTCAACCAGAATATCCAGCGTCTGCCCGATGAAATTCTGATTCTTCTTGAGGCTGATACCCTGCTGCAATGCCATCAGACGATCATAGCGTTCCTGTTTGACATCATCATCTACATGACCGGGCAGTGTTGCCGATGGTGTCCCGATTTCATAAGAATATTTGAACGCCCCCACTCTATCGAACTGTAAATCATCGACAAATTGCATTAGTTCATCAAATTCGGCGTCAGTTTCACCGGGATAACCCACAATGAAAGTCGTGCGTACCGATAAATTCGGAATCATTGAGCGCAACTTACCAACAGTGTCATAAACCCATTCGATTTTTGCCGGGCGTTTCATGCGCTTAAGCACTTCACGGCTACCATGCTGCAATGGCATATCAAGATACGGCAAAACCTGTGGATGCTTCGCCATTGTTTCCATCAATTCTTCGGTGACATACCCCGGATAAGCATACATAATCCGCAACCAGGGAATATCCGGTGCAGCAGCACAAATCTCATTGAGCAATGTCGCCAGACCATTTTTTAACCCGAGATCATAGCCATAATCGGTGCTATCCTGCGCGATGAGCATAATCTCTTTGATGCCCATATCCTGCAAACGAACCGCCTCGGCAACAATATGATCTATCGGGCGACTGACTGCTGTCCCTTTAATTTTCGGAATCGCACAAAATGCACAGGGACGACGACAACCATCCGCAATTTTGAGATACGCATGTGCGCCTTGAACACTGGCACGCAAAACACCACGTTCATCCAATCCGACTGTTTTTGCTTCTGTCGGCAGATGATACATCGGTTCGGGGTGTTTACGGTCACGCAGACGGGTAATCAAGTCAAAAATATCCATCCAGCGCCGTGTACCAATCACACCATCTAAGCCAGGGACTTCCTGCACCAGTGTTTCACCATAACGTTGTGAGAGGCATCCGGCAGCAATCACCATCTGTTTCTCACTTTTGATGTTTACGAGACTACGCAGTGCGTCAATAGATTCCTGTTTCGCCGCATCAATGAAACCACAGGTATTTACAATCAACACTTCGGCGCTTTCCGGTGTGCCGACACTCAACATGCCCTGTTTATTCAAGACCTGCGCGATACTCTCCGAATCAACGGTGTTTTTAGAACAACCGAGGCTCATGAGAAAATATTTATCTTTCCGGGTTTGTTTTGTTGTCACCATAATTTAGTAAGGATTTGCTCCAGAAACTACATCATCATCCAGTTCATCAGTGAACTCGAAATCTTCCTGTCGGGATGCCCAGCTAATCAAAATCGGGAAGCTGAGCGATAGTACACCAAATATGATCATCAAAAATCCGAGACCATATTGATTTAATTCATTATTGAGTGAATCAATGCGCCATTGTGCAACATTATCGGGATTATAATGAATGTTAATCACCTGCCCGATAGCAAGGTCATAATATTGCTCGAAGGCAACCCGTCGTGCGCTACGAATTGTATCAGACGATTCATGTTCTACACTGTATTCCAGCGTAACCATAAAACCCGGCTCTTGAAACGAACCCGTTTGTTCAAGGTCAAGCACAGTTGCCTGACTCGTAACAAAGCCATTGCGCGGCGGAATCAATTCTACAAAGTACGCCTGTAATATAAGCGCGAGACCACCGAAAATAACCAGCAATGCCCCTAAAGTCCGACCGATATTAAATAATTCGCCCCGCTCAAACAGGGGTTTGTACATCCTTTGTCATCCTTGATACAGAATGGTTGCTCTATCCTACTATGATAAACGACTTTTGTGGGATTTTCGTTTAGAGCCGCAAAAATGGACTTATTAGCCTGTTTTGGTAGCAGTCGGAATAGATGTCTCGCGCACAGGTAAAAGCACAGCCGGAGTTAATGTGTCGGTTGCCGTCGCAGTCGCTACATCCTGAACAATCTCTGTTGCCGTCGCTTGCACCGTACTAGCAGATGTGCTTTCTACCGCAGCCTCATCGTCAACAACAGCGCTACCCGCAACATCTGACGAAGACTCTCCTGAAACAGGGAAAAGTGGTGTTGGCGTCGAAACACCCGATACAATAGGCGTAGCTGTTGGAACTATTGTATTTTCTGCCGGGATAGCGGTACTTTCAGGCTGAATAGGTGTCGCCACAGTTGATTCAATCGTTGCGGGGGATTGCTCTGTCGCTGTGATCTGTGCCGCACCCTGCTCGGACATAACCTCTACCCCTGTCGCTGTAAAAACCAGTTCGACCTGCTGTCCACGCGCACCAAATGTATCCTGCTCGACCCCATTGTATAGAATATCAAGCGCCGCCGCATTCGCCGCCGTAATTCTGACAGTATTGCTGCCTGTATAGGTCGCGCTATAACCCGGTTCTAAAATGCCTGCATACTGTTCCGCATCATCGACCACAATCCGAACCCAGGAACGTTGCTGCATCTCGACAAACACCTCAATAATCCCGAAGAAATTCTGTTCAGGAACAGGTGTATCGGTGATGACTGTCGCACGGGGCGTAATACTCGGTGTATTTGTCGGCGTAACTGTCACAGACCCCGCAGGGACGGTTGCTGCATCTATGACATCGGGCTCACCCGGCATATTAATATCCAGACGGTCAACGATCACAAAAATAATCACAGCAATTGCTGCCAGCGAGACCAGCACCATCGCAATAATCCGTAAAATATCCGCAATACCCGATTGACCTGCCTGTGGCACAGCCGGAAGTGATGGCGGAGTATCTGTAATGCTACGGGGAGCAACCGGCTCGACATGCTGTGTATCACGTCGTCCAAAACGCCGCCGACGGGTATTTGTCGCAGATTCGTAATACTGCAAGACCCGCTCTTCTTCCAGACCGAGATAATGGGCGTAATTTCGGAGCATCCCCCGCACCCGTACAGATGAATCCATGACATTGAACTCACCCTGCTCGAAGGATTCCAGAATATCTCGCCGGATACGCAGCGCACGTACTGCGTCCTCAAGAGTCAGTTCTTTAGCTTCGCGCGATTCGCGGAGATACCGTCCTAATGCAGTGGGATCCATGTGAAAAATACTCTCGTTCGGAAATTAAACAGCCCCGTAGTGCTATCGGGGCTGATTATAGCGTGGATTCAATTGATAGCCTACCAACGAATGCCCTACTCTGCGGATTCTTCGCCTTCTTCAACGCTTGCTTCGGCGTCTTCAACAACTTCCTCGACGACTTCTTCCACAAATTCAGGGATTTCTTCCACAATTTCCATTGTGACGATATCAACTTCTTCGCCTTCGCCAGCAGCTTCACGGGCAGCCAGGAATTCTTCCAGTTCGCCTTCACGGACAACAATCACATTCAGTTCCGGTGAAATTTCTGTACCGATACGCACAGGGACTGTAACCTGACCCAGTTCACGAATCGCTTGCTGGCTGACACGACGACGGTTGATGTCGATTGCGCCGAGAGGATCATCCTGAGTCACTTCAAAAAGTTTATCAGCAATATCCTGTGTGGTGACAGACCCGTAGAGTGTGCCTGTCGGAGATGCGCGGCGTTCAAAAATCAGTTCAACACCGTCAATACGACGTGCCAGTGAATTGAGCATGTCTTCATATTCATCACGGCGGGCTTGAGCCTGTGTCATGAGTTCTTCATGTTCAGCTAAAATTTCCGGGGTAGCACGTTTCGCAATACCACGCGGAATCAGATAATTACGGGCAAACCCGGCAGCAACATCAACTACTTCACCTGCAACGCCGTGTTTATAGATGCTTTCCAGCAGGATAACTTTCATCGCTCTTTCCTCACAAACAATAGCGCCCATTCAGATGGGCGATTTTGACAAAATTTATGTTCCGAACGTAACGTAGGCATTATATCGGGCAAGCTATATCATGCCAAGTGTTAATTCAGCCAGCCAGACCATAGCAGGTGTCTATTCAGGAGGGCACAAAGAGCAAGTCTATAATGGGCAAATGAATGACTGGTATCAAATCAACATCTGAGTCACACTTACCAATCGAAAATTATTCAGATGTAAAGGGTGTTAATTATGCAAATCAGGGGTTTATTAACTTTAGAAGACTTAGAAGAAAAAGTCGCAAATGATGAAATTGAAACAGTAGTCGTTGCTTTCACCGATCATTACGGGCGATTGATGGGCAAACGTTTTGATGCTGAATTTTTCATAGAAGATACGCACTCACATGGAACACATGCCTGCAATTATCTCATGACAGTTGATATGGAGATGGAGCCAGTCACCGGATACGATTTTGCAAACTGGGAACGGGGCTATGGTGATTTTCATCTCGTCCCTGATTTTAGCACCCTGCGTGTTGCAAGCTGGCTGGATAAAACAGCACTTGTTCTTTGCGATGTTGAAGACGAAAAAACACATCAATTAGTCTCGATTGCACCCCGTACTCTCTTAAAACAACAGTTGAGCAGAGCGAGTGAACAGGGTTTTCAGGCAATGGGCGCATCAGAGCTTGAATACTATGTTTACGAAGATTCATACAAAACGGCTGCTGAAAAAAATTATACCGATTTAGAGCCACTTGGCTGGTACATTGAAGATTATCATATGTTGCAGGGAGCGCGACAGGAAAAATTCACCGCGCACGCCCGTCGTCACCTGAAAAATTCAGGCATTCCTGTCGAAAATTCCAAAGGCGAATGGGGACATGGTCAACATGAACTCAATGTACGCTATGCAGAAAGTCTGGTCATGGCGGATAGGCACACGATATTCAAGCAATGTCTGAAAGAACTGGCTGATTCACTGGATATGAGTGTTTCTTTCATGGCAAAACCGACACCGGATGCCGCCGCAGGGTCGAGTTGTCATATACATCTCAGTTTGTGGCAGGATGATGAGAATGTTTTTGCAGGAGACCAACAATTTGGACCGGTTTCCGGTTCGGATACATTTCGCTGGTTTTTAGGGGGATGGATGGCGCATGTGCCCGAGATGATGGTATTTTACGCCCCGACCATTAACTCCTACAAGCGTTATCAAGATTTTTCATGGGCACCGACCCGTATTGCCTGGAGTTATGACAATCGCACGGCAGGTTTTCGTGTTGTCGGCTCAGGAAAAAGTCTCAGAATTGAATGTCGTATTCCCGGCGCAGATTGTAACCCCTATTTAGCATATGCTGCTGCACTGGCATCGGGGCTGGATGGTATTGCCAATCAAATTGAACCCCCTGAAATTTTTGAAGGCGATATTTACTCTGCACAGGATTTACCCCGCGTGCCATATACCCTGGAACATGCTGTTGATATTTTCTCGAAAAGTGACTTTGCAAAACAGACATTTGGTTCGGAAGTCGTTGAACACTATACTCATTTTTACCGTACAGAAGTCGCAGAATTCAACAAATGGGTAACGGATTGGGAACGTAAGCGTTACTTTGAACGGATTTAATTATAGCAAATTTAACTACAAATCAGACAAAATTGTAGGGGAGGGTCGCCGTGCCCTCCCGTGAAACCTACAATAATAGAGACTCACAACTAACTGAAAGTACTACAAACAAAGGTGAAATAGATTATGCGTTTAAAAGATAAAGTAGCAGTCATCACAGGCGGCGGCAGTGGCATCGGCTATCAAACATCGCTCTTATTTGCACGGGAAGGTGCATCGGTTGTTGTTGTTGATATCAACGACGAGAACGGTCAGAAAACAGTCAGTGAAATTGAAGAAAATGGCGGACAGGCAGTTTACGTCAATGCTGATGTATCAAAAGCATCCGATTGCGAAAAAATGATTCAAAGCGCCGAAGATACTTACGGAGCATTGCACATTCTGTTTAATAATGCAGGAATTAGTCATGCACAGGATGATGATGCGATTAATACATCCGAAGAAGTCTGGGATTTGACCATGCAGATTAATGTCAAAGGGGTGTTTCTCGGCTGTAAATATGGCATTCCAGCAATCCGGCGTGCAGGTGGTGGTAGCATCATCAACACAGCCTCTTTTGTAGCATCACTCGGAGCAGCAACACCCCAATTGGCATACACCGCCAGCAAAGGCGCAGTCTTATCAATGACCCGTGAACTGGCAACAATTCATGCACGGGAAGGGATTCGCGTCAATGCCCTCTGTCCGGGTCCATTGAGAACGGAACTGCTGATGAAATACTTGAACACCGAAGAGAAAAAACAACGTCGCCTGGTTCATATTCCGATGGGACGTTTTGGTGAAGCAGAAGAAATTGCCTACGCCGTACTCTATCTGGCATCGGATGAGTCATCCTTCGTGACAGGGACGAATTTCCTTGTCGATGGTGGTATCACCTCGGCTTATGTCACGCCTGAGTGAGTAGAATGATTCATTTTATATACAATCATCCCTTGTCCTTCGATTAATTGACAGGCATGGATTTTAATACATAGTTGGTATTAAAATGCCCTTTATAAGTCTCAAGTGGTGTGTATAAATCGCGTGAAGGTCGTGATTGTTTCGTGTTATCGTCCCCGGACGGCATCCATGCCGTCCCTACATTTTGTCTTTTTAGGGCAACTAAATCGCGAAAGCCCTATGATGTAGGGACACGATGCATCGTGTCCGGGAAACATGACTAACATGGATACACCACTATATTTCAAGGAAGGTCATGTCATCCATGCGCCAATCGCGTGCCTTATCGAATTCACAACTTGCCCGTGCTGCTCTGCTGGTCTTATTCGGATTCCTCGCCAGTGGTGTTTTAGGTTTTGTGCGAACAGGTATTTTATCAGCACAATTCGGGACAAGCACCGCGCACGATGCCTTTCTCGCGGCACAACGCATCCCGGAGATTATCTTTGTGCTGGTGGCAGGTGGCGCACTCGGTTCATCATTCATCCCGATTTATGCCAAACGCCGTGAAGTCGATGAAGATGAAGCCTGGAAACTCGCCAGCGCAGTCATGACCCTTGCCTCACTTGCTGCTGCTATACTCGGAATTGTCGTGGGCATTTTCGCTGACCCGCTTGTGCAGCATTTCTTGCTGCCGAATAGCTCACCCGATGTGCAACAACTCACAGCAAATATGACCCGCATGATGATGGTCACGCCATTCATTTTTGCGATTAGTGGCTTGATTATGGGCATTTTACAGTCGCATGGTCTCTTTTTCTTGCCATCAGTCGCCATCAGCATGAATAACATCGGCATTATCATCGGTGCGCTACTAATTGCCCCGCTACTGGTCAGTGAACCACTTTCGACACTGGATGTCATTGCCACGAATCCTGCCCTGCCGATAGATGGCATGAACACCCTGCCTGTTGATAGAGTTGGCAATGCCAGCGTCTACGGTCTGGCTTACGGCGCAATTTTGAGTGCGTTATTGCATCTGATATTCAATGCCATCGGACTATTTTCCATCAAGCCGAAATTACGCATCTCATTCAATGCCCGTATTGAAGGCGTGAGCGAAGTCCTCAAACTGATGATTCCCCGTGTACTGGGTATCGGTGTGGTACAAATTAATTTTCTGGTCAATATCGTCCTGACCGACAGGATGATAGAAGGTAGTTTCGTTGCTCTGACGACAGCATACACACTGATGTTTTTTGCGATTGGCATCATTGGACAAAGTATCGGCTCGGCACTTTTCCCGACACTATCCGCCCTTTTCGCTGAAAATGACATGGATGAATTCAAGAATCGTCTGGCGGGTGCTATGCGGTCGGTGCTATTTCTGGCAATTCCAGCAACAGTGGTATTTATTCTGCTGGGCGAACCGATTGTCAGTATTTTCGAGCGCGGGGAATGGACAATCGAAAGTACACAGGGGACAGCATGGGCACTGGCATTCTACGCGACAGGAATTGCGGGGTTCGTTTTACTGGAAGTGCTATCGCGTGCATTTTATGCCCTGGCAGATACCTGGACACCTGTCATCATTGGTATCGGCGCGATGGTCAGCAACATTATCCTCAGTCTGATTTTTATTCAATTTATTGGCGACCCGGCTAACCTCGCACGCGGAACATTCGCTGGATTAGCGCTTGCCAATGCCAGTACAACATTAGTTGAGGCATTAATTCTCTGGTGGTTGATGAGTCGGCGTATCGGTGGCATCAAAGATAAATTTATCCTCTCCGGCACTGCTAAAACGACGATTGCAGCAGTCATTATGGCGATTGTCCTGTGGATAGTACCGACTTTCTTGCCTGTGACAGGTTTCCCTCTCGCAATGATTGCCAGCGCAATTGGTGGACTTATTTTCCTGGGCATTGCTTTTGCATTAGGCTTAGACGAAGCGAAAGCAGTTCCAATGATGATTCTGCGACGGTTCAGACGATAAATCACTATCGCTCATGGAACATCTGCACGCTACAATAGTCGCTATCAACTAAATTAGAGGAAAGTCGTAATGTCCGACGATAGATACCGATTTACGGTAGGTGACTTTGAGTGCCTCGCCATCAAAGACACCACATTAAAAGTGAATGGCGAACAGCTATTCAGTAACATCGACAAAGATGTTTACAAACCACAAATTAAAGCGCGGGGCGAAAAACACAAGAAAATAGAATTATCAATCACAACACTGGCTGTCCAGAGTGATGATTGGGTTTTGATTGATGCAGGATACGGAAATATTGGCGATGATGCCGGAGAGCTTGCCAGCATTCTAAAAGATGAAGAAATTCGTCCCGAACACATTATTCTGACACACGCACATCCTGACCATTTTGGTGGATTACTCGATAAAAACGGTGACGAAACCTTTGGCAATACCCCCATTTATGTTTGCCAGCGCGAATGGATGCTCATGACATCCGGCGAATTTGCTGAAGAAAATCCGGGTCGTGCGGGTTACATTGAAAAGTATCTGCTCCCTGTAGAACGCCAGATTGAGCGCATCGAATGCCTGAATATGAATGAGATTCTACCCGGATTCAGTGTTATTCGCTTGCCGGGACACACAGAAAACCACATCGGTATATTGATTGAATCACAGGGCGAGAAAATCATCTTTGCCGGAGATGCTGTGGTTCATCCCCTTCATCTGGAAAATCTTGACTGGCAGTGCAGTTTTGATGCTAACCCCGAACAGGCACGTGAATCCCGCGTCAAATTAGCGGAATTAGCCATCGAATTAGATGCACCTGTCATCACTTCACATTTCGCATTTCCAGGAATCGGGCGCATTGACCGTCATGGTGATGCGTACAAATGGCATCCCGTCGAAACATAAGCAATCTTCCTGAAACTTACTCAAAATGCCTCATAACAATTGTCGTTCCGGGGCATTTTGTTTTATGCTAGATAGACATTGTCCTCATATTCACGGGAAATTTCATGAAACGATGGTTCAAAAATTCATTATTCACACTCGGTGCGATGTTCATACTCTCGGCAGTCGCAATGGGTATTGGTGTCGCAGCAGGTGAAAAGAGTTTTCTCTATGACCCGATGCTTGGTGTAATCGTCGCTATGATGTGTGTCTCACCTCTGCCGATTATCATCGCAATCGTGACCGGAATTGGAACGCTCATTGAAAGCACAACCGGGTCAGGCAAACAAAAACGCAAAAATATGGGTTCTGGTATTCATGATGATTATCAACTGCAACAAATCATGAACAGTCTAACACCCGAACAGCAGATTTATCTTGAAGAACGTCTACGCAATAGTCGTCTCGGGGTGGGTAATGATGGAGAAATTATCTCGATGGATGATTTATTTGAAGATGACAGCAGTCAACAAAATTGGATGAAATAGCTAAACAGATAAAAGGAAGTTTGATGCAGGGTCACTTTGAAAAAGACATTGCTATCCAGAAACCGCCAGAACAGGTATACAACTTAATCAACCATCCACAGCAGATTGTCGGCTTACAACCACTCATTGCATCTGTTGAAATCAAGAATGAAACCACCAATCATCAGGGGCAACAGATTTACGATTTTGTCTCATTTGAAAATGTGAAATTTATGGGATTCATCCCGGTGCAAAACCGGATTGAGACGCATATGATACTTGCTAATCCCCCTTATGAGTTTCAACAAACAGGCAAAACGGGCGCAGGTATCACCTTAACTCAGACTGTATTATTAGAAGCGCTAGATGACTACACGAAAGTCACAAATTGCATTGATTATGATGCCCCCTGGTATATTTTTCCATATGTTCAATTTGAGATTAACAACGCTCACACGAAATGGCTCGAAATTCTCAAAAGTCGTGCAGAAAGCAATTAAAGGATGCAGGGGAACTATCCCCTCGCATCCTTAAACGAAGTCGTTTTTACGTTTAGCTGTTTCGTCACTATCGCGTTGTTTTATCAGGTAGTACACAATCGCAAGCGGCACAATAATCGGTGCTAATCCAATCACCAGACCAATGGCTCCGGCAATCAATCCAATCACCAGACCGATTGCACCAACAACCAATCCGATCACCAGACCAATCAAACCAAAGATAAGTCCAAGCACCAGTTCGAGAATCGCGGGTAAAATGCCTGTCGCCAGCAAAACCACCAGTACAATCACACCGATGAGGGCATTATTGCGGTTCATCTCAACAGGTAAGCCATTTTTCTGTTTTTCCATTGTTCAATCCCTTTGATGTCTCAGTTAATCGTTCTACTATCTATTACGCCCTGTTCCATCAAAGGTTTCAGTTAATCACCCGCTTTGATTAGATTTTTATATTCTGCTGATAGCCCCTCTCCCAATGCGGAACGAATGGTCGGGAGAGGGGATGGGGTGAGGGCAAAGGTTAATACCCCGCATCACGATTTAACTGATTGTAGAGTGGCTTTTTCTCCAGATAGCGGTTCAGATTTGCAATGAACAAATCAACGGCTTTCTCATGATAATTATCGGTATTGCCGGAGACATGCGGGCTAATAATCACATTGTCCATCTGCCATAGTGGACTGGTTGCCGGAAGCGGTTCTTCTTCAAATACATCCAGCGCCGCACCACGAATTTTCTTTTGCGATAAGGCAGTAATCAACGCTTTTTCATCAACAACCCCGCCGCGTGCAATATTAATCAGTACCGCATTCTTTTTCATAGATTCCAGCACACGCTCATTCACCATATGACGGGTCTGGTCAGTAAGAGGTACAGTCACCACCAGATAATCACATTCGGATGCCATGCCAGCAAGTGCTTCTCCGGGATAAATGCGTTCCGGGATTGTGCCATCAGGGTCGCCTGTTCCTTCAGGAGAATAGTCGGTTTCATTTTCAGCCGTTTTCATGGCATCGCGTTTGGTCGCCAGAACTTTCATACCCATTGCATGAGCCAGACGCGCCAGTTCACGGGCAATACTCCCATAGCCGACCAAACCAAGTGTCTGTTTGTGCATATCCGTCGGACTGAATATCTCATAGCGATTATCTGCCCAGGTGTGTTTTTTCTGTAAATCAATCATGCGTGGCAGACGATAATTGAAGGCAAGCATCATCATCACACAATAATTCGCTATTTGCGTGGCGTGCATCCCGCTTGCCGAGGTAATTGCAACATCTTCCGCCTGAACAATACGTTGTTCCAGCACCCGTTCTAATCCGGCAGAGTTGAGCTGAATCCAGCGTAAATGCGGCACTTCATCGGGGTTCGGGTAATGACGCACCGTATACAGGATTTCAGTTGTTGCCCATGCCGATTGTGGTACATCAGGGAAATGCTGCACGACATTCAGGCGCGGCGATACATCTTTAATGCGTTGTACAAGACTTTCATCAAAATCAATAGCGAGGACTACATTGATTTTCTCATTGTCGCTCATTCATACTCTCCATATCGGTTTTCCGTAGCGTGGACTATATCCGCGTGTTATAACCTATGTGTATTAATCGACATGATTCTATGCGTTATCGCGCAGAGTTTCAAATAACCAATGAGAAGGATAGTCAAATGGGCTTATTAGATGGCAAAGTTGCCTTTATCTTCGGGATCGCGAACCACCGTTCAATTGCATGGGGCATTGCAAAAGAATTACACGCACACGGGGCAACCATTGCAATAAGCATTTTTAATGAAGATATGCGTCGCCGGGTTGCGCCTCTCGCAGAAGAAATCGGCTGCGACTTCATTGAAGAATGTGATGTCAACAACGATGATGAAATTGATGCTGTATTCGAAAAATTCAAAGACCGCTACGGCAAATTAGATATTCTCGTGCATTCAATTGCCTATGCGCCGCGTGAAGCACTCGGTGGACGCTTCATCGACATCAAGCGCGAAGATTTCAAATTAACGATGGAAAGCAGTGCCTACAGTTTGATTGCGCTGGCAAAACGTGCCGAACCGCTGATGACAGAAGGTGGCAGCGTCATGTCGATGACTTATTTCGCCGCCGAAAAATATATCCCCGATTATAACGCGATGGCTATTGCAAAATCTGCGCTTGAATCTTGCACCCGCTATATGGCTGTCGATATGGGCGCTAACAAAATTCGCGTGAACGCGATCAGTGCGGGTCCCCTCAAAACACTGGCAGCAGCAGGTATTCCCGGTTTCAAAGCGTTGCTTAAACACTTCGATGCAGTCACACCACTCGGAGAAGCCATCACGATTGAAGATGTCGGTAAAACAGCCGTCTATCTCGCATCAGACCTCTCAAAAATGGTCACAGGCGAAGTCATTTATGTCGATAGTGGTTATCAGGTCTTAGGTATCACAACCCCACGCGACGAGATGTAATTTGCTATAGGGAGTGTCATTTATAGCAGCTTCAAATGAGGTTCAGACAATTTCTATCAAAATATGTATCCCAAAAACCCGATACTGTAGGGCGGGATCAGCGTATCCCGCCGATTTTAGAACGGACGCATACGCTGATGCGTCCCTACCATTGTCTAATTGTTAATTGAATTTGCTATATGTCGATAGTGGTTATCAGGTCTCAGGTATCACAACCCCACGCGACGAGATGTAATCTATAGCAGAAAAGCAATTTCCAGGGGCAGGATTTTTTCCTGTCCTTTTTGTTTTTACGGGTTTGATACGAGAATTTACAGGTTTTTGCGTTTCAAGTGACGATTGAGGTCTATACTGGGACTGTATTATCAAACGTCACTTATCAGAGGCATTACATCATGTTTAAAGCAGCCGCAGTCGTTTTTGTTGTCGCATTTTCAGTCATCTCATTCGGACTTTCTGCATTCTCATTCTCACTCAATTTCGATGGTATGGATGTGTATCCTGTCGATAGCAACGACATCCACAACAGCTACACCATCGAAACAACAGAGGACATCACGCTCGAAATTGTATCACCGCAATAATCTACTCTTATTCAAAAAGGACATAGTTGACCTTGTGTCCTTTTTACACTTTTTTGCAAGCTGTTATGCAATTTATACCCTTCTGACTTCCCTTGACACTACAAAATCACATAGCATAGACATCATGGACTGGCTACTTGTTTAAGTACAGTACGGCAACAAGCATCCATTTACCCGGTTGCTTCTACTCACTATCACTTACCCCTTTAAGATTGTGCGGAAGGAAGTAGCTGTCCATATTTTCCTGAGAACAAGGTAAAATCACATTAAAAGCAAACGGGGATGATCGTCATCCCCTGTCCTTGTTTGATATTGAGGCGAAATTAATCCAGTTTCACCCGGACTTTTGTTTTGCCTGTTGTGGTTGGTGGTTCGTCGTCATCACTATCGTCATCAACTTCACCGGCTGCCCGTGCTTCTTCCTCTTCGCGCTCACTGACTTTCTTCAATTCATCAATAGCAGCATCAACAAGGATACGGAAGCCCCGTGCAAATTCTTTGCTTGCTTCTCCTGCATGACTACGAAAATCAGGCGGAAGTAAGGCTTCCAGTGCTTTACCGGTTTCTTCTAATGCGCGACGTTGATGAAAGAAGAAACGCTCCATCGGGGTTTCAACATCATCTTCCCCATCAAATTGGTCTTCAAGTGGAATGTCTTTTTCATTATCAGCCATTTGCTGCGTGCCTTTACTTATCTCTACTAAACTTACTATACTATACGCCTGAAAACACTGTAAGTTGCAATAGATTTGTCAATCATTTGTCTTATTTTAACGCATCTTACATGTTTTTGGCTAACCATTCCCGCACAGGTTTGATGTGTTCGTGAAAATGCTCATATGTATTGTTGACTACATGCCGCCACATCGGGTCACGGATTAAGCCATCAAATGTGCTATGAAACAGATCATCCTCGCTCATCCCCTCAATCAGACGATACACATCGTGATAGGTATTATGGAAATCTGCCAGCACATCATCCAGTGAACGATCTTTGTCTTTCGCGGACTGTGCATCATTAATTGTATCAACTTCTTCGTCAGTATACCCCTGTTCAGGAAAATCCGGTGTCCGGTTAGCCTCTAATTGTGCAAACCAGCGCAATACCTGTTTCATCCAGAATGTCAGGTGTGCTACCGTATCTTTAATTGACCATGTCCCGCTTACATTGTCGGTGAGCATGATCTCGCCCGATAAATCATCTATCGTGCGATGTACAAATTCGTACTCGGCTTCAAGCAGGTCTAGCAAACGTGCTTTGTCGATTTCAGCTTGCATATGATATTGTCCCCGCTGATTTTGAAACTATTTTGGGACAAAATCACCCCCTGCGCCAGTCAAAAATTGCATATACTGTAAATATCATATTAAGATTGAGGGATAAGCATCATGGCAAAACGAAAGAAACGCAAACAAGATAAGTCCACTACACGGGATGGCTGTATCTTAGATGGTTGTTACTATATGCCCGTTGATGGATGTGCCTATTTCGATTTTGATGGCGGATGTCTTGAGTTTGACGGCGGTTGCCTCGATATTGGCGACGGTTGCGCGGCATTTGATGGCGGTTGCCTTGATATCGGTAGTGGTTGCACGATGCTAACATTATTCCCGCTTCGTCTCTTTGTTATTATTGGCTTGATGCTCTATGGCGATTGGGATTTCAAACATCACAAGGCAAAATCTCATAATTTATTGGATTGAGGCAGTATCAGGAAGGAAATCACATAAATGACGAAAACAGTTTTTGTGAGTGGGGCAACATCCGGCATAGGATTAGCAACAGCAAAAAAATTACACGCGGCAGGCTGGAAAGTCTTTGCTGGCGGCTTACAGGGCGATAATTTCCTCCAACTCGGTCATGAGATCACACAATTGCCCTTTGATATTGGCGATGAGGACGGTGTATCCGGTGCTGCAAAGTTCCTGAGTATCGAAATTGAGCAACTAGATGCGCTGGTCAACAATGCCGGAATACAAATTTCAGGACATCTCGAAGCCCTCTCAATGCAAGAGATTCGCAGACAATTTGATGTCAATGTATTCGGTCATCTGCACCTGATTAAAGCATTATTGCCTCTTTTGAAGAAAGCACCCTCTGCGCGAATAGTGAATGTATCCTCGTTAATGGGAGAAGTTGCCATGCCGATGCTCGGCGCATATAGCATGAGTAAACACGCGCTGGAAGCCATGTCCGATGTTTTACGGCTGGAACTCGCGCCACAGGGAATCCATGTTTCAGTGGTCGCACCGGGTGCAATATCAACCCCGATGGCAGAACAATCACTGGAAAAACTCGAAGAACTCTATAATAACAGTTTTCCAGAAGTTCAATCCGACTATAAATTTTTATATGAAGGCATGGCAAAAACACTCGAAAATCAAAATCAGTCCGCGACATCCCCCGAAAAAATAGCTGAGGTGATAGTCAAAGCACTCACAACAGAAAATCCAAAAGCACGCTATAGCATCGGCGCGGCAAACACCGGACTTTCTACTATACGAAAAATAGCACCAAAATCGTTCGGAGACTGGTTTTTGAAGCGGGCATTGGGGATAAAATAGGATATATCCCAAAATTTTATCCCAATAAAGCTAATATATCCCAAATATCCCAAATTATATACCAGATTCACCCGCTTAATGTGCCGTCACTTTCCAACTTTTTGATGCGGAGTTCGGCATTATCCAGCAAATTCTGGCAACGGGAGGCTAATAATTTGCCTTTTTCGGACATTGTGACCTGCTCTTCTAAGCTCAGTTCGCCCGATTCCAGTTGCGCTAACACATCTTCTAACTGGTCAAATGCTGCTTCAAAAGAGAGTTCGTTTATAGTTTCCATGTGATTCCTTATCTTCAATTCTTGCTGCTACTTCACCATCCTGTAGACGAATGGTGATACCACTGCCCACAGGCGCATCGTTTGTGCTGGTTATTGTTTTGCCATCATCGGAGCGGGTGACGATTGCATAACCGCGTTTCAGTAAATTATCAGGACTGGCATTATCGAGTGCTTTCTGACGGGTTTCCAGACGCTCCCGCAAGAGTGCCAGATTACGCCGTGTTTGACTGCCCATACGCTCTGACATATCATCGACCCGTTGCCGCATATCCTGTATATAGCGCAAAGGCGAGACAGAACTCAAATTACGTTCCATCAAATTCAGGTCAGATTGCCGTTCAGCAATGTTATCACCGATCAGACGCAACATTGTTTCGACTTTCCGGTCAATCTCAAGGCGCATATCATCGCGATTCGGCGTTGCGATTTCAGCCGCAGCAGAAGGCGTTGGCGCACGAAAATCCGAGACAAAATCCGCTATCGTGAAATCGGTCTCATGCCCCACCCCGCTCACAATCGGAATGCGACTATCCGCTACTGTTCGAGCAACTGTTTCATCATTGAACGCCCATAAATCTTCGATACTACCACCACCCCGCACCAGCAAAATCACATCGGCAGCATCATGTTGATTAAGCAAATTAATCGCCCGCACAATCAACGGAGGTGCTTCAAGACCCTGAACCAGCGTTGGAGAGAGAATCACTTCTGCTAAGGGAAAACGACGCGCTAAAACATTCTGAACATCACGGAAAGTGGCAGCATCCGGTGACGTCACAACACCGATTCTAAGCGGAAATGGAGGTAAAGGCTGCTTGCGGCTCTGATCGAATAAGCCTTCTTCTTGCAATTGTGCTTTCAACTGCTCGAAACGTTGATACAAATCTCCGATGCCACCCGCAGGTTGCACCTCATCCGCATACAGTTGATACTCGCCGCGCTGCTCATAGACACTCACCCGACCATGCACGCGGATTTCTTCACCATCACGGGGTTCGATGATTTGCCGTTCAGCACTGCTACGGAACATCACACATTTGAGAGAGGCTTTGCTATCTTTAATCGTAAAATACCAGTGACCCGATGCAGCGGCTTTCATATTCGAGACTTCACCCTGCACCCATATATCCTGCAAAGGCGGGTCAGTCTCAAATAAAGACCGGATATAGGCGGTCACACCTTCAACACTATAAATATCGCTCATATGAATTAACTACTTCAAATAGATTGAATTATGACGGATTATTCACTAAACTATACAATCTATGTGGCTTTTTGGAAACAATCAGGAGTTAGCACCATGGCATTTTTGAATCAACAGGAACGTGATGCACTGTTAGATGACATCAAAAACAAGAAATTCAATCAAATTCGTGGTTATGTTTATCGCAAAGACCCCAAAGCGCGTCTCGCTTATTTCCGTAATGTACAGGAATCCGGTCACTGGATGACCCGCTATGTGCTCGAAGGACTCGGCACAAAGGTCACAGTCTACGAAGCGATTGACGAAGAAAACAAAGGCTGGTTCAACAAGCGCAAATACGACATCACACAGATTGTAGTTGAACCCACATCTGAAAATCGTCTGTAAACCACTCTCGTGGTTTTATCGCGACACAGTCAAAATATGAGTTCAGTACTATCTCATCTATAAGCAAACTGTCCTCATATTGAAAGAAGTTCCGTAACACAGACAAATTTTCAGGGTTATTTAGATTATAGGGGCGACACAGGTCGTCCTTTTTTTATGTTGATTTTCTTGAAAGGAAACACACGCATGTTGCGAACCATTCAACTCACCCGTACCGACAACCTTGTCTATCGTTTAGCTGGCATCGCTTTATTTGTCGCTCTGATTGCTATCGGAGCACAGATTGAACTTTATATTGGTAGTCCTGTACCTTTCACGTTGCAGGTGCTTTTTGTGCTGCTGGCAGGCATGGTACTCGGTTCGCGCGATGGTGCAGCGACAACAGCCGCTTATCTGGGCTTGATTGCACTCGGTGCGCCAATTGCTGCCGGAGGAGCAGGGTTCTCTGCATTACAGGGCGCGACAGTTGGCTATATCGTCGGTTTTATTCCGGCTGCATTCGTTGCGGGATGGCTGGTTGAAAACGGAGCAAAAAAAGTATGGCAACGCTGGATAGCAGGACTCGTCGGCGTAGCGATTATTTATGCTTTCGGCACACCTGTCCTCAAATTCTGGTTTGATGCTTTCGGGAATGGTGCATCCTGGCAACAGGCATGGCAATGGGCAGTCGCGCCCTTCATCGTCGCAGATATTCTAAAAGCGCTCTTCGCCGCCAGTGTCGTTGAGGCAACCCGCGCACTCCTGCTGATGAATAGCGACACAGTCAAAGAACAATAATTTCCTGGTCGGGAGCATGGATTTTTTTGCTCCCGGCTTCATCACTGCCGGATAAACCAGCTACTGATATAAATTATCCCCGCAAGCCCTGCCGCAATACCTGCAAAAGTAGTCTCACCGTTTGTATAGAATAAGGTCGCGCAGATTAATAGGCTTCCCGCAATCATCGCCCTGGATGTACGTTTGCTCTGTGCTTCGATACGCTGTAACTGTTGTCGCTGCTGACCACTCATCCGCGTTTCGATGACAACCTCACCATCAATAATTTGCTGTAGCAATTGCTCTGTCTTATTGATGCGCTGAAATTGCTTGATAACCCGTTCTGTTACCCGTATGAAGCCTTCGGGTCCATCTGCGATAATTTCATTGAGCGAGTCTTGAAAAATCTTCGTAAATTCATCGAAGATATTGTTCTCTTCATCGGTGGTGATGAGTGTTTGCATTCGCGATTGAATTTCAACCCAGGGGTTATAAGTCGGGTCGAGTTTGGTTGCCATCCCTGTGAGAATGCCTACCGTTCGCCCGAGATAAACAAAATCCTGCGGTACACGGAAAGGCAATTCTGAGAGCAAATCATTGAATTCCGTCCCGATATTTTCGACCACCTCAAAATCAAGGCTGGTCATATCGGTCATGCTCAAGCCCCAGACTTCATTGAAAACGCGGTCAGTCGCCTCTTCAATCCGGCGCATATCCGCACCCGGCATCAAAAAGCCTAAATCCTGATATGACTGCACCAGACGTTTCGAATCGCGGGTAATCACCGCCGTCAGCGTATTGATTAAGCCCTGAACAATCTCGCGGGTCAGTTCGGCAGTCATCCCGAAATCAATGAAAATCAGGTAGAAGGGTCGTCCCCCTTTGCCGATATAGACCGACTCATCTTCAACAGGCAATGGATAGACAAACAAATTGCCGGGATGCGGGTCTGCATGGAAAAATCGATCTTCAAAAATTTGCTTGAGATAGGTATCCATCAGACGTGCCGCGACTTCTTCCCGTGAGACTCCCGCCGCAGCCAATCGCGCATAATCATCAATTTTGATGCTGGTGACATCTTCCATCACGATGATTTTGTCGGTGCAATAGTCGCTATAAACCGTCGGGACATAAATCCCGTTATCGTCAGCAAACATCTTTTTGAAACGATGGGCGTTTTCGGTCTCTTTTTCATAGGAGACTTCTTCGAGCAAAACACGCCCGAATTCTTCAACAATCATTGCAGCATCAACCCGACGACGCACAAAATCGAAGCGCATAGCAACATGCCCCACGATGAACAATGCCGCCATATCGGTATAGACAATGTTTCGCACTTTCGGACGCTGCACTTTGACCACCACTGAATCGCCCGATTTCAGTTTTGCACGATGCACCTGTCCCAGAGAAGCTGCCGCTATCGGGTCTTCTTCGATTTGCTCAAATTTATCCTCAAGCGTATCGAGTTCCTCTAATAGTACCTGTTTGATTTTCTTGAAGGGAATTGTCGGAACTTTATCCTGTAAACCCGCTAATTCCGCGATGACTTCTTCCGGTAAAATATCAGCACGAGTACTGGCAAATTGTCCGGCTTTAATCTGCACGCCGCCCATCCTGAGCGCAAATTTTCGGAATTCGCCAGCATACTTTTTCCAGCGTTTATTATTGCGCTTCTCAACCCATTGCGGGAATAATTTCGCAACATAGACCTGCCAGAATATCAATCGCCCGAAGAGCCATAGTGCAAATGCAACCGTATATAGAAAACGCAATTGCATCGTGAGCGTTTTCGGACGCAGACGATTAACCTGTTGCTCGACGGTTTCTACGGTTTCGGAGATAGTTTCATCTGCCATCACATCCGGCACAGACGCAAAAGCAGTATTCATCATTTTTGCGGCTTGAGAGTTGGGATTTGCAGACGCACCGTTGAGATTGACCGGAATACGTGCACCGGCAGAAGGTGGAATTACAGACTCAGTTGTTGCACCGTTTGCTGTACCATTGGTATAGCGTTCGGGCGGAATCGGGGCGACCTTGACTTGAGTCGCCCCGTTTGTGTTATTGCTGATTCGGGTCTTCGGTGTAGAATCGAACATTGAGATTTGGTGGCTCAAATTTAGCATCCAGTTCAAGGTCATGCACCATCGCTGGCAAAATGATATTGCGGCGATACGGACCTACACGCAATGTAATTTCATCGCGTGAACGGTACATATCAACATCGTGTTTCTCCGCAAAGCCTAGCGGAATGTGCATGATATACTTCGTTCCATCGTCGGAATTTTCAACTTTTTCCCAGGAATTAATGTTACCATCGGACATACGCTCTGCCGGATTTTTGTCGCCATAGAGTTCATCGGCTAAACGGCGCAGCAAATCGAGTCCGCCCATTTCTTCACGGAATAAGGGCGCAGTATGCACAGGCAATCCACCGAATCCATCGCGTACCAGTTCGATATTTTTCTTCTGGCGCTCTTTCCATTTCACGAAGAATGGATCGGTAATTTCATCCGGGAATATCTTATTGACCAGCACAGCATCGGTTGAATAATCATAGAGATTGAGATAGGTGAAGGTACGTTGTGTTTCCTTAATCACCATATGCTCGGGATTCACAACCAGACGCATACTGCTCATTTCAGGGTCGGTCAACAGCGCACGGATACTATCCAGCATGTCGAAGAGACGGTCAGCCTGTTTGAAAACATCATCAACATTTAAGCCGTCTTCTTCATCTTTTTTCTTGCTACTAAATATGCCTCGAACACCTTCAATGGCACCACCCATGACACGCAAACCGCGTGTTAATTTCATGATGCGTTCCAGCCACCAGCGTGTGACATCCGGCAAACTCAACAGACGAATGGTTTCCGCAGTCGGCGCAGCATCCACAATCAAGACATCATAATCACCGCGCTTGATATACTCATTAATCCAGAGCAGTGCCGCACCTTCTTCAAGACCGGGGATAATCGTCACTTCTTCCGCGACAATCTCTTCCGCCCGTTGCTGACTGAAAAAGCGTGCCAGATAAGTCTGGATTTTTCCCCAGTACTTATCCATTGAATAACGGGCATCAATTTCCTGCGCCCAGAGATTCGGTGCAATTTCCATCGGTTCGGGACCAATTTCCTTACCGAGGGAATCGCCCAGACTGTGTGCTGTATCGGTGCTAATCACCAGTGTTTTTAAACCTAATTCAGAGCATCGGAGCGCAGTCGCAGCAGAAACGCTTGTTTTCCCTACGCCACCCTTGCCGGTATGAACAATGACTCGCATCGTTTGTCCTTTATTTCACAAGCTATATTATACAGGTTCTGGCATCAAATGTGCCTAATACTTATTTACGTATCATAATCGAAAAAGGTGTCAGACGATAGCTGACCAGCCTACGATACCTATACAATTCTAACACTATAGACATTACGAAGATGTCAAATCCGATTTGAGAAGCCCGTAAAAGTAGATGTCTTCGGGATAGCCTTTAACCTGTGAATGCTCACGTAGATGCCCTTCTCGCTGAAAATTAAATTTCTCCAGCAATTTGCAGGATGGCTCATTATCGGTGAGTGTTCGCGCATAAAGCCGATTGAGAGTCATGTCGTTAAAAGCATAATTGATGACGCGTTCCATACCTTCCGACATAATCCCCTGTCGCCAGTAGCTTTTATTCAAGGCATAACTGATTTCAGCGTGTTTATCCTCTCTATCCACATGCGATAATTCGATGCGACCGATCATTTTACGGTCTGCTTTATGCTCGATTGCCCACCACATCAAGCCCTTCATGTAGAGTGATAATAATTCATCAAGATGCTGTCTCGCGTCCCGGTCTGATTCATACGGTTGCCACATGCCCATCGTATAAACATCGGCGTCCTGTGCGTATTCAAATAAATCATCCAGGTCGGAATGTTGAAGCGGACGAAGTACGAGACGGTCTGTTTTAAGTGTTGGAACTGCCATAATTCTCCCCTGAAATCAAAAAGGGCACAGTCAGGTTGCGCCCTTTCATCACACGAATTTATTTATTTTGTGAAATCATCGAAGCGCTTACGCAGTTCATCAACTTGACCCTGTAATTTTTCAAATGCTGATTCACCTGCATGTCCCAGTTCTTTGCGGGTATCTTCACCACTCTGCGGCGCAAACAGCACGGCAATTGCTGTACCAATCGTAGCGCCGAGTGCGAGGCAAATCGCGACGACAGCAGTGGTTTTCATCTGTGCCTGTTTTTTAGCTTCTTCACTGTAATATGTACGTTGACTCATGATTCTCTCCTCATCTTCTACTCATTTTTATACGTATATATAAAGGATAGAGGAAAAAGATTTGAATCACGTTAACAATTCTCGTAATTAATCGAAGATAGCCATACAATCATGCTACTCTCATTTTGGAAATTGAGGCACTTATGAGCAAGCATCTCAACAATATCCCGATTAAAGTACATTACCTGCTTTATGGTATACACTTTGTTCTCACCCCATCCAGAGAGCATTTGAAAGACTTGCTTACAGGATTTAAGTCTTTGCGAGATGATGTTCTTGAAGAACTAACATTATCCGGTAAAGATACAAAAATCACCTTGAAAATGTCTGTCCCTGACCTGTCCTACTTAAGTCAAAAGTCAAAGCTAACCGGTCAAAATTTAGACTGTATGATCGACAAAGGTACACTAGATTTTTGGATTGAAATTTGCGAGTCAGGTATCAAATATGATTCCGTAAAACATTATGAACCATTCTGGGATTTTCCCGCAAATCAGATAAACACTGATAAAGATGGTAGAAAAATCCTCACTCCAATTAATATAGCCATAATCTGGAATGTATAATTCAAACAATCAACTGCATGGATACTTAAAACACTGTTTTGTATGGTCATTGACCATGCCGCAGGCTTGCATATAAGCATAGCAAATCGTTGCCCCTACAAATTTAAAGCCCCGTTTTTTGAGGTCTTTACTCATCGCTTCCGATTCTTTAGTTTTCGCCGGAATTTCAGCAATTGAATTAAAGCAATTGATTTTTGGCTTTCCCCCGACAAATTGCCAGATGTAAGCATCAAAACTCCCGAATTCTTCCTGTACCTTGAGGAATGCCCGGGCATTGGTCACGACACTGTTGATTTTCAGCTTATTACGAATGATACGCTTGTCTTCCAGCAATGAAGCTATTTTATCCTCGCCATATTGTGCAACGATCTCAGGTTGAAAATTATCGAACAACTCTTTGTAGGCGTCCTGCCGCTTGAGAATCGTAATCCAGCTAAGCCCTGCCTGCGCCCCTTCCAATGAGAGCATCTCAAATAATTGTCTATCATCATGCACAGGTTCACCCCATACATTGTCATGATATTGCTGATAAACCGGGTCATCGCTGCACCATTCGCATCGAATTTTTGTCATCATATCTCCAACATAGCAATATAATGTAGGGGCGATCCTGTGTGGTCGCCCGACTTGTGGTAATGTATTCGATTTCAGCCTCAAAACACATCATACGTGACACAAATTCTCATGAAATAATACGCAATCAGGGTAGGGCACTGCTGCACAGTGATAATCGGTTAGCCATCAGGCGATGGCAGACGCGGCTTTCAGTGCGGCGCGTGTCCCCTGTTTACCTGTTTCGGCGTGATATTTCAAACCTTGCAAAATACCTGTAACAGCCTTCTGGTACTGAGCATCAAGCATCAATGATTTCATCGCATTACCGATAAAGCCCATTTTCATTTCATATTCCAGCCACATTTTTGCGATTGTCCCATCCCCATCGGCTTCAACACTCAGATGAGCAAGAGCGCGTTTAATTGGCGGTGTCATGCCATTGAACTGATAAATATCGACCAGATAACCACTGCCTTCATCCCATTCAATGATGCGTTCCTCAATTGAACCCATCGGCAACAATTCACAGTGACGGGTCGCGCCAATTCCTTGATTTGCATCAGAAGTCGAGTATGAATCACTGATACCGGGGTTATAGTTGATGATGCCGCCGAAATCCGCCAGAATCTCCCACACTTTATCTTTTGATACGTCAATACGAATGCTGTCTGAAATTTTAGTCATGAGTTTGCCCTTTCTCTTTAATCTTGCATACAGCATAGACATTTCAGAGAAAGGGAACATCAACCGTGTGGTGGACTTATCCGGTGGATTGTTTCATCAGATGAAAATCGTTAGTTTCTCAAAGTCCTGTTGAAGCACATCCCGTTTTGTCGGGTTATAGAGCACCACCGCCGGATGAAACATTGGCATCACATGTAAATCGCCATAATGCGCTTCCGTTTTGATGAGTGTGCCGTGCAATTGACTGATTTTGCCGTTCTTTTCCCGTAAATTGAACTTCCGCAAAATATACACCATCGAAAAACGCCCGAGCGTCACAATCACACGCGGCTGAATAATCTCAATCAACCTATCAAGAAACACCCCGTAATAGTCAAGTTCTTCTGTGTTCGGGTCGCGGTTATCAGGGGTACGGTCAAGTACAATATTCGACAAAAAGACATCGCTGCGTGCCAGTTCGACCGATGCTAGCATTTCATCGAGCACGTCACCGGATGGACCAACAAATGGCTTGCCGGAAGCCGCCTCTTTTTTCCCGGGCGATTCCCCCACAATCATGATATTGGCATCCGCATAACCTTCTCCGATGACCGGATAGTAGCGTTGCTGCACACGAAAATCATAGAGTGGCGAGTCTTTGGCATTGATTAAATCCATGCGTACCTGCTTGAGTTTTTCTTCTTTTTCTGCAAGCACTGCCGGGTTCGCTTTACGCTTGAATGTCGGATGCGACGGCAACATATCCCGCATGAATTTGATGAGATCCTCAACATCAGTTGCAAATCGGCTATGCGACAGTGTAATCGCATTTCTGCGGCTGAGTGACTGAATCGACTCCGGCAAAATAGATGGATTTGGCATTCGCGCACCACCGACCAGCACAGGAATCACGACTTTACTCTGTTTAAGGGCGCTCTCTAGCTCAATGCGAACAAAGTCATTCCACTCATCAAGGCGACGTTCACCGGCTTCATTTTTGAGTGACCCCCAGTGTGGACCAATCACTGCCAGAAAAATATCGCAACTGGCAACTGCATCTTCAAGCACTTCGACAAAATCCGCACCGGGTTCGATATTTTGCACATCCATGAAGATGTCATGGGGTTTGAATTGTTTGAGTAAATGGTCATAGAGCCGTCCGACGTAGCCTTCGGTATCCAGACGACGGTAATTGATAAAGATTCTGCTCATTCTATAACTGTCTCCCGTGCGTGATATGTATCCCTGCCCATTGTACACGCTAATTGTTAATTGTAATGATACAATTGGAACGATTGTGCGAATTCATCTGTCATTATTGATGACGAAGGAGAGAAAACCAATGCGACCCCTCATTGCCTTATTATTGATTTTTATACTGGCTGCCTGTCAATTGACCTCTGCCCCTGAGACAGAAGAAATCGTCGTTGGCGTGACAGTCAATGCAACCACAGTCTCACAACCCACAGCACGAACAATCCAGGCGACAGTTGAACCGCTAGCGACGCAAACCCCGATTCAGGTTGGTAATTGTACAATTCCATCGGGCTGGCAAGCGTACACAGTCGCATCCGGCGATACCCTCTTCGCCATTGCACGCGAATTTGATAGCTCGGTCGATGAACTGGTAGACAGCAATTGTCTCGAATCCGCGAATCTACTTGAAGTCGGACAAACACTTTATGTTCCCGGTGATGAAACAGCTTCCGGTCAAAATAATGTTTCAAGCAATAGAAGCAGCAGCGACATGATTGTTTACTGGCTCGGCTCGGATAATCCCATTAATTCGTCGAGCATCGAAGTCGGGTGCGAAACTTATCTCACCCCATATGAAACAGGCACACCGCGCTCTGACAATCCAGAGGATGATATTCGTACAGCATTGACCATGCTTTTCAACTTGCAGGACGAAGGGCTTCGTTCAGAACGCAACTACTGGAATGAATATGGTTTAACAGTGGGAGATGTCTCCATCAGCAATGGTCGTGCGGAAGTCGAAATTCTCGGAGAAGGATTTTTACTCGGAGGCACTTGTAGTGACCCCGAAATTATCGACCAGATGTTGTTTGTCGTATTTGCCGACCCATCCGTTCAAACAGCCTTCATTACAGTCGATGGCGAGAACCTTGCACAATTCAGCGACATGAGCGGGCTTTCCGGCGCAGATGCCACATTCTCACGGGACAGACTCCCGGATGGTTTCTGATAAATCCGTAGGGGCACATCGCTGATGTGCCCCTCGCAAATATTTTTCTCAATCCTCAAAAATCTGATTCAGATCTGAATGAAGTACATTCGGGACATCGCTTTCCCCGGAACGATCCCATTCTTCAAGAAATTCCTTGATATGATGCAAAGAATTATCTAAAAAATCATCCATATCAAAATGATAAGACCACTCACCCGTTTTGAATTCAACTGAACCCGTATGTGATTTCATGGTGGAAAAGGATGGGGAATGAGAAATCTCCCCATTCCCTGTATATGCAAGGTAAATATGTGGCATTGGAACTGAAGGAAAAGCGTATGTTAGATTATGGCTCATGTTGAATTGTTGCAATTGAGCGTAACGTTTTTCTGATATAAATTCTTCCCGACGGAGGGCACGAATTCGATTGATAGCCTGTGCTGTATTTTCATCTGTCTGTTGTTCGGGATATATACCCCATGCCACAGGATAAAATTCATTAATAAACCACCTGACCGCATGTGCCACATGCCACTCTACAGTTAATAGGCTCTCACGCCCTCCTGTAGAGTCCAGAATATAAAACTCACACATCCCCCATGCCTGCCTGTTGGCATCAAAACCATCAGGCAAACGTGCTGGTAAATGTCTCAGCTTTATACGGAGTTTATCGACCATAGAAAACTACGGACTATCCTCATCCGTCGCAGGTGGTTGTGCAGGTTGCGACGGTTGCACCCGTGCCTCATTACCGATCGCATAGACCGTAATAAACTGACGGTCAGGATAATCTTCTATCAGACGTTGCCGCGATGAGCCAAAATCACGCGCCACGATAATATCACTGTCAAAATAGGGACTCATGGCATACATCAGCGTGCCATAAGAACGCCAGCGAACACGATTCTCACCGGACATTGCACCAACAACCACCACCACAATCGGACGGTCATCAACCCGCGCCGCTTCGACCTGCTCAATCAATACCGGACTGATGTTATTGAAACGATATAGCGCAGAAATACGCGGCGTGCTGTAGTTATAGAGTGTAAAGAGACACAACAGGAGGAATGCTCCGTAAGTCGCAACACGCCACATCAAAGCATTCTGACTGATTGACCCGTCATTTGTTTCTCTAGCATGAGAAGAATTAAGCGTTTTTGAAATCACACGGATCAAGCCCGCTATTGGAATGGCTGTAATCAATGCGGCTGAACCGAGTGCCTCATAATAATAGCGCGTGCTATAGCGCTGAGAACCAATCCAGTACAACATTTGCACAATGACCACACTACCGATTACCGCAAATATCAACCAGACATAAGGTAGTGTCGGCGTTTCTTTGAAGTTGTAAAAGTAAAATAGCGGCACAAACAACCACAACAAAGCCATCGCAACCCAGAAATATGAGAAGCCCACCTCATCAACAGTGATAACAGGCAGATTAAACACATCTATCGTCGCTGTACCTTCGGTGACAGTTTCCATTTGACCATCGACTTCAACCTGTGTATCGACCCGCGAATAACTAATATTCTGAGGCAACCATACCCAACCATAAGCAATAATCATCCATACAAGCAGAAAAATGAATCGCCGGGACATGTAATTCCAATAAGCCCTGTATGTAGAGAAGCGCTTATTCGTTATGAATAATCCAAACAACAAACCCGGAATCAGTAAATAAAAACTATAGCCTGTCCCCTCATAAAAATCAGAATCCAGCAGGACATGCTCTTCCATAGCACTGTTGAATGGCTCGAATTGCCATCCGAACAAATCCGCCGCAGTCAATGAAAGGTCAAAGTTAGCATGAGAGAAGGCTTTCTGAATCCGGTGGAAATTGCGTCCGTGTCCGTTGCCAAAGCCGATTTTGTCGTAATCCCAGACCAGTTCATATAAGTTCTGACCGGGGTCGCCTGTTGCTACCCAACTATATGCCGGAATCGACGCAGCCAGTAACAGTGTAAATGCCGATAACACCAGTAGCGGGGTCAACATATTCCAGGTGCGCGGAATCAGTGGTTTTTCGTCTTTTTGATCCAGAATGGTCATCAGGAGACGCACACCACTCCATGCGATGAATGGCAAGCCAATCCCGAGTGTCGTCAATGGGCGGGTTGCAGCTAAAATTCCAAGCGATAGCCCGGCAACTGCACCCCAGATATGCGCCCGTTTGCCTTTTTCCAGTCGCCAGTAGGCATACATAAACAACATAGTGAAAAATAGCCCGGATGAATGCGACATCAGAGAGCCATTAAGCAGGAGTGCTGCCGGAGAAAATGCCGTTAAAGTCGCCGCAATCACAGCAATATCAGGGTTGAATACTTCGCGCCCCAGTCGATAAACCAGCGCAACAGCCAGTGCAGCAAGAATAGCATTAACAATCCAGGCTTGCCCCATCGCAACACCGATTGCCAGCAATGCCGACCAGCCAGGCGTGTATTTACTGAAACGATTGCCGGTTTCCTGTGAATCCACAATGAATGGCATCCAGTACGCACTTGCAGGTTCGGGACTTTCCAGCACGATATTCCCGCGTGCGAAAACCCGCGCCTGGTACAAATAAGCAATCTCGTCCTCAAGGTGCGGCATCCGTTCAAAGACCCGATCACTGACCAGACCGCTCATAAAAAACGCAAAACTCGCTAAGAGCATTGCCGCAATATGATGCCAGTTAAATTTGAAAGTTCGTTTTTGTCTCATCATGAAAACCATTATAACGTGTTGTCAGATTCGATTGTACGCCAAAATTATCCTGCACGGGAAGCAATTTCTCAATTGATACAATAATCGAACAATCATTACACTGACCTTAACCGCACAATCGGACAACTACTATACAAATATGAAGTTTATTGATTTACAATTGTGGAAATTTTGAGCATTCTGGGGTTTTTTCAACTTAAACGCAATGAAATCTTCATAAGTTTATTCTTTAATGTAATCAGATTATTCACTTTTTTGCATAATTCGATTTTAAAGAATATAGTTTTGGGGTAAACACATGGATAAGATACTTATTGTCGAAGACGACATCAAAACAGCAAATTTGCTTCGTTTATATTTACGTCAGGCTGGATACAAAGCCGAAACTGCGAATGATGGTTACACGGGATTGGATATGGCACGCCGCATCCAGCCCGATTTAATTGTTCTCGATTTAATGTTGCCGAATCTTGATGGCTTAGATATTTGCCGCCTGATTCGCCTCGAAAGCAATGTCCCGATTATCATTCTCACTGCAAAATCCACCGAAGACGATGTCCTGCGTGGTCTCGAACTCGGTGCAGATGATTATATTGCCAAGCCATTCAGTCCCCGTGAAGTCGTCGCCCGTGTCAGAACAGTGTTGCGTCGTGTACAGGATAGCGCTGGCAGCAACGGTCAAAAAGAATTGCAATTCGGTGAACTGGCAATCAACCTCACCCGCCATGAAGTCGCTATCAAAGGCGAAGTTGTCCACCTCACACCCAAAGAATTCAAATTACTGGAAACCCTCGCCAGAGAACCGGGTCGCGCTTTTACACGGCTTGAACTGGTTGAACGCGCTTTCGGCTATGATTATGAAGGATTGGAACGCACCGTTGATGCTCATGTCATGAATTTACGCAAGAAAATCGAACTCGACCATACCAACCCGAATTATGTAGAAACCGTCTACGGAGTCGGGTATCGCTTCACAGAAAGACGCCAATAATGTTTTATAGCCTGCGCTTCGGAATTTTGATGGCGATGTTAGCGGTTGCTGCCGTTGCCATCACAACTGTTACGATTTTTGTGGGAGCAACCACCCGCGCTCAATTTTCGCAGTATGTAGAAGCCGGGCGCGAAATTCGTGAGGACAGAATCGAACAGGCACTGGTGGTCTGGGGAGAATCCAACACGACCACAACCGGAATTGATGTTTTTGGCTCGGTGCAATTTTTATCAGAAGATATGCAAGCTGAAGCGGGTAATTTTCGTATTCGACCCGGTGGCACAGTCCTCTATCTCGAACAACTCAATAGTGATTCGATTGCTAATGAAGGTGAGATTTTCCGCCTCGAAATAGCACCGGATGGCGAACTGGTCGTCTATCAGGGACAGGAAATCGTCGGCACATTGCTGGTTGACCCCGTTCCAACACTGGAATTACAACTCGCGGAAAAAGCATTTTTCGACACGATTAACTGGACACTGGTCATCACAGCCGTTGTTGCAGGGATTGCCGCAATTACGCTCACTGTGATTCTATCGCGACGCATTTTACATCCTGTCGCTGCCCTGACGCTTGCCGCCCGTCGTATGGAAAGTGGCGATTTTGAAGGGCGTGTCAAAGTTCATGCCAGTGGTGAAATCGGAGAATTAGCACACGCATTTAATGCGATGGCAGATGCACTCAGCCGCAATGAGAATTTACGCCGCAACATGGTGACAGATATCGCCCATGAATTACGTACGCCTCTGACGAATATTCGCGGTTATCTGGAAGCCATTCAGGATGGTGTGCTAGAGCCGGACAGAGAAACAGTCGATAGCCTGCATGATGAAGCCGTCATGCTCAATCAACTGGTGCAAGATTTACAGGAACTCGCTCTTGCAGAAGCCGGGGCATTACAAATTGAGCCACAGGAAATCGCGGTCGAAAGTGTCGTTGATCAGGTGATTACCGCTACTCTGGCATCAGCCAGTAACAAAGAAATCACCCTCAGAGCTAATTTACCGGAAGATATGCCTGTCGTTTATGCAGATCAGCGCCGTGTGGGACAGGTTTTACGCAATTTGATTAATAACGCCATCATTCACACGCCTATCAAAGGCGAAGTGACTGTTACTGCCGATGTGTTCCCCAATGAGGTCGAAGTCACCGTGCAGGACACTGGCGATGGTATTGACGCGGAACACCTGCCCTATCTATTCGAGCGTTTTTACCGCGCAGACCCCTCACGCAGTCGTGCCACAGGCGGCGCAGGATTAGGTCTGGCGATTGTGAAAAATCTTGTGGAAGCTCAGGGTGGACGTGTGCAGGTAGATAGCATCAAGGGCAAAGGCGCAACATTTTCCTTCACCCTCCCGCGTTATATCATGCCTTGATTCAGGTGTTAACGAAAATTAACCACCGGGCTAAAAACGGTGGAGATGATGCAGATGAAAAATCAAAGAAATAAGCGTAGGGGAAGGTCGCCGTGCCTTCCCGTCTTTCAATCGCTTAACGTCATCACATCGAAAAGCGAGCAGGGCAGTTTTTCTAACATCCCCTTGCTTCTCAATCCATTGCCCCTGAAAGGACAGTCGCTGTTTGCTCGGATTCACTCATTTGCGATGTTTTGTACGCATCAACATGAATGCTATTCAAGCACCATAGCGCAACAATCAGACCGATAAATGCCCCGCCAAATACCAGCGCATACGATACAGCAAAGCTATCACTGAAAAATAGCCCGGCATCGCGCACAATACCGCCACCTGTGATACCGCCACCACGCGCTAAGGTAACACACATCGACCAGAAGCCGAGGAATGTCCCCGCACGTCCTAATGGACTCATATCCATCATTAAGCCGAGTGTGCCAATATTCCAGAACCCGAGTCCGATACCCAGTAAGAGCAAGCCGGGCATCATCAAAAATTCGAGGTGCATCATCGCCGCAACGGTCAGCACAGCAAAGGTCAACAGCAAAATAATCACACCGACCTGTGAAAGCCGCGTATGATTCCAGGTCTCACGCTTACGCAATAACCATAATGACCCCAGCGAGGCTAAAATCGAAGTACTGCCCCAATAAGCTGCAAAACGATTGGTCACAGAGAGTTCCATATCAAAGACATCGGCAGCAAAAGGTTCAAGCACCGGGTCTTGAGAGAAAGCAAAAAACATCGACAGTGTGAGGTAAAAGAGGAAAAATCGCATCGACGGATTCTTCCAGACCAGTGCTAAATCTGCCCGGATAGACGTTGTTTCAGTCTCCGATTCCTCTGTCAGCGCATCATTGCTACGACGTTCTTCCCCTGCCAGAGAGAAAAACCATAGTCCTAAAAACAGTCCCCCGGCAACGAAAAACATCCGTAACAAATCAGATGCCGTGACAGCAACTTCACCATCATCCGGCAACATCACACTGAACAAAATCCCGCCGACAGTGAAACCCAGCAGCAAGAATGTCCATACAATCCCGACAGCACGACCGCGCTGTGCTTCGGTAGAGCGATCATAAATCAATGCCAGAAAATTCGACCCCGAAAGCGCATTCCCGAAACTGAAGGCAATCAATGACAGCACCACAATCAACCAGCTACTGACAGTATCAGAATTTTCGAACAATTGCACTGTGCCGAAACCGAGTCCGAAAGTACTCAGTGCCATCATTGCCCGCCCGAACCATATCCAGAACAAGCGACGGAAACCGAAAATCCGGTGCTTATCCGACATTCGTCCTGCCCATATCCCGAGCGGCGCGAGAAAATAGCGCAAACTAATCAACAAACTCACAGGTGTCGCGCTCACACCTAAATCACTAATCATGATGCGATTCCATACGCCGGTAGTCAACACATCTGCCATACCCGACCCAAGATGGAAAAACCCGATTTTGACATTACGAAAGACTGATAGTCCCTTTGATTTTTTATCCATATTCTTACAACTTTTGGTAGATTTTTGTAGAATTTATAGACAGATTATACGACCAACGGGTAACAAAAATCAATAAATAACTTATAAGTGAGCGTTTGTGCATTAAGAGTGTTAAAATAACAGCATAGTATTCATCAATATTGAAAGGAAATTTGCATGGTAGAAGCAGGACGCTACAAGAAAATTATCGTCCCCATTGATGGCTCTGGCTGGAGTGAACGGGCAATTCCGCACGCAGTCGATATCGCACAGAATAACGGCGCAGAACTCATCCTCTTGCACGTATTCAAACCGCCTGCGAGCGATTATGTGGGTGAAATTGCACTCGCCGGACAGGAAGACAGCCTGATGGCGATACGGGAAGAAATGAAACAGAAACTCATGGCATTACGCGGACAAATTCGTAGTGAAAAGGTTAATGTGCGCGTTCAATTCATCGAAGGCACAGGCGTTGCCAGTATCATCTGTGATTATATCAACGATGAAGGCGCAGACCTGGTTGTGATGAGTTCACATGGACGCACAGGGGTCACACGCTGGTTATTCGGCAGTGTCGCCCACAAAGTCATGCAGGAAGTTTCCGTCCCTGTCATGATTGTCCGTCCCGACAAAGATTAGCACACTGTAGGGGCATATCGCTGATGTGCCCTGTTATATCGTTGATGTGCCCATTGCTGTCAAGTTATAGCAAATTCAACTACAAATCAGACAAAATTGTAGGGGAGCGTCGCCGTACGCTCCCGAAGATAGGACAAAATAGTGTCTTATAACATTCTGAAATTGCTATAAGCAAATATTGACTCTAAAAAGGCGGATGGAATGTATTCCATCCCTACACAACCTCTTATTTTACAGGTGTCTCCGTAGAATGGAATTATATCTCCACCATTTTACTAAGGAAGCATTGAAACTCTTTGTTTATGCAGGTTTCTAGCAGATATTCTATTGAACTGTTTCTTTGCTTAAATTTCTTCGTGTTCTTCGTGCCTTGGTGGTGAAAACTCTTAACTTGACACGTATGGACAGTGCCCTATTATTCCAATTCGTGAAAAGGCGATTTACGGTCTTTCACCAGTTGCTTAATCTCAGCAACAGCCGCCTGAACCGCCTCACGCTCATTTTCTGTGAGTGGTAAATCAGCGTACTCATCCTCATCCAGCATCAGATGACTGCCATCCGGGCGGACAAAGACATCCAGCGCGAGGTCGTCTGCACGGACAGCATCTTCTGAAATTTTTGCCGGACGGGTCAAATTGCAGTAGTAGCCTTTGAGTTCGCCTGTATCCACATCCTCAACTTTGAACACGTTATACCAGCGCTTGCTATAAAACCATTCTGTGAAAATATCGCCCTGCTTGAGCATAACATAACCGTAGTCGCGGGTCTTAAAGCCAAATTTTGCGCGGATACATACAAAATCTTCCCCGTGTTGCACAATCTCGCCGGAATAGTGTAATTCTTCCTCGCCGAGATGATTCAACTTGTAAACCGTGAAACTCATGCATCACCATCAGTGTGAATACTCAGTAGCAGACCCTCTTCAAATTTGATATTTGCACGGTCAGTGAGCATCACATTGCTGATACCTCTAGCGGGACCAAAAACGAGGATTTCATCTCTCAGGGGGTACTGCAAGCCTTCCGAAGTGATACCGATGACATCGCCACTGATGGGAATTAAAGACAAAGTATCATCCGGTTTGCCTTCTATATGATGAATACCGGGGCGAAATAGTCTGATAATCTGATTGCGTGCCACCATTGCCAGGTCACAATTTTCGAGTTGTGGCAAACTGAGCAGATAGACATTCGCCAGCATCTGATCGAAACGTCCACCGATTGCCCCGATAATACGAATCCACTCTGCATCATGCTCTGCTGCATAGAGAAGCGCGAGTTCGAGGTCAGTTTCATCTTTTTCAGACGGATAGCGTATCAATTCTGCCCCGTCACTCTCAAGGCGGTTCAATTCTTTTTCGGAAAGTGAATCCATATCCCCGATAACCACATCCGGTTTATGACCATAGCGCCATGCAATGCGTGCGCCACCATCAGCAGCAATAACCTGTGCCCCGTTAGAATCAGATAAGGCGCGATTCACCATCACGCCTTTTCGAGGTTTTCCATTAGAAAAAATAAGTGCTCTCATGAGGTTTAGCGGTGCGGACGAACCCACCGATCCTTCAATTTAATATCGCCAATTTCGGGTTTGGTCAAAAAGTCACTTGCCAGACGCGGGAATGATGTATGTTCCAGCATCGGGAAATGTCGCGTTCCCTGGAAAGGAATCGGAACAAAAACATCCTCTTTATTCAATGTCAAATAATTCCAGATTTCATCATCCGGCACAGGGAAAATCGGATCTTTGCTACCATGCACCGCCACAATCGGCGCGGTCACACGACGTAAATCATCCAGTAATTCGCCGGGGTCAAAATCTTCTGCCGAATACTCTAGCACTTTGTCGTCAGATTTATCAACATCAACTTTGAGCTTATCGAATGATGACTCTGATTTATCAAAGCATTTTTCTAGCAAATCGGTTATCGAATTGCCTTTGAATTTGTCGAATAGCGGGTTGGACTCATTTCTGCGCTTATCCCGTTCTTCGGCTGCTTTGCGAAGTGCATCACGGTCAATTTTTTCTGTATCCGGGCGACTGATCGTTGGCAATTCATGAAACGGCGTATAAATACCGGAAGAAGTCGAACTGCTGACAATCGTTTTATCAGAATCACTTCCCGTATTCGCAACCGTTTTATCATTTGACCCGACAACATCTTCAATATTGGGGGCAAGCGAATAACGGTCATTATTGGCAGTCAACATCTGCCGCGTACCTGCCGGAACACGTTCTTTCAAATCACCGGGGTCAAATAATGGCATACTGGAAAGCAACATCCGTGCAACTTTATCAGGATTTCTCAGGGCATATTGCAACACAACCATTGAACCTAAGCCATGACCGATCATTGCGGCTTTCGGAATACCAAGCTGATCCAGAAATGTTTCCAGCATATCAACCTGTTTTTCAACAGTATAATGGTCTGCATTTTTGGAGCTATCTCCGAAACCAATCAGATCAAGCGTATAAACGCTGAACGATGTGTGCAAGGTCTGCATAAGCGGAATCCAGTACCGCCATGAACCAATCCAGCCATGTACCAGAATTACTGGACGCCCCCGTCCCAATTTTTCATAATGAATTAAATCTCCGCCGATGGTAATGGCACTCATAAATCCCTACTCTAATCCACTTGAGGGCGCAAGCTAAACGCCCCACTTTTCCAATATTTCAGCAACACGTTTGGTAAGCTGGTCAGGCGCAAATGGCTTGACGATATATTCATCTGCCCCTGCTTCACGCCCCAGGTCTTTCTCTTCATCCTGCCCTTTTGCCGACAGAATCACCACCGGAATGTGCTTTGTACTATCATTCTCTTTGATCACTTTGCACGCTTCATATCCGGTCATTTTCGGCATCCGAACATCTGTCATGATAAGGTCAGGGATAATTTCCTTCGCCTTTTCAACAGCTTCCTCACCATTCACAGCTTCCGTAATCTGATGCCCAGCAAAGGTGAGGGTAAATTTGATCAGTTCTCGAATATCACGTTCATCTTCTGCGATGAGAATATGCGCCATGTATTAATCTCCTGCTACCGATTCTGTCTCATCCAGTGCCGATACCTCGGCAGTTGAGGTTCTAAAGTTCGGCTGTTCTATTGGTAAACGAATAAAGAAGGTAGTTCCCGCACCGACTTCGGATTCAAACCAGATGTCCCCGTTGTGCAATTGAACCAGATCACGCGCTAAGGATAAGCCTAAGCCTGTACCCGCAACATCCAGTTCAACAGCAGTCGGATCATGACGTTCAAAGCGTCGCCATGCAGCTTCCTTGAATTCTTCAGGAATGCCCACACCTGTATCGGAAATTTCAATCTGAATAGCCTGGCGGTCTGTCAGCTTATTTACTTTGACCATCACGCTACCATTGGCGCGGTTATAGTTGAAGGCATTATCAACAATATTCCCGATGACCTGTACCAGCTTATCACGATCTCCACGAATTTGGGGTAAATTATCTTCAATATCGACTGTGACAATTAGATTCTTATCCAGATTGCTTGGCATATTGCGGTATTTATCGACAACAGGCTCAACCATTTCAGCTACATCAATCAGACCCATATGCAGACGATCTTCACCACTATCGAGTTTGGACACACGGAGCACATCATCAACTAGCGCTGCCAGACGGTCTGTGTTCTCTTTAATCGTGCGAATCATGCCGAGTTGTGTCTCATCCATGTTGTTCGCGCCCATCATCAGCAGCAGGTCAGTGTAACCTTTAATCGGTGTGAGCGGTGTACGGAACTCATGCGATACATTCTCAATGAATTTCGATTTTGCACGGTCAGCTTCAACATCGCGGGTAATATCACGGAACACAGAAACCGTTCCGAGGAACAAATCGCCGATATACACCGGAGAGAGTTGTGCCTGAATGATTTTGTCACCCATTTCAAGACGTTCGGACATTGTTTGATTGTCGTCTGTGCCTTCAAATTCAGACCAGTCGCCCATCATTTGTGTCCATTTCTGCCCCGCCTGACCATAGATACCACCGAGCTTGTTAACCGGTTGTCCGATAGCCTGTTCACGCGGTAATTCAAGAATACGTTCAGCCGCATTATTGAAGAGAATGATAACGCCATTAGAATCCGCAAGCATTACACCATCGGTGATCGATTCAACGATAGCACCGTGTTTCTGGGCTTCTTCCTGTTCACTGCGGAGCAATTTACCCATGCGTTCTGCCTGGTCACGGATAAGTTGATACAAATCCGCACTGTTGATGGATGCCGCCACCTGGGTTGCTGCCGGAACAAGCAGTTTCAGGTGATTTTCGGTAAATGTACCGACTTTGTCACTCAGCAAGACCATCACACCCATCGGGTCTTCGTTGTTCTCCAGCATCACCGCCAGCGCTGAACGCAATCCGGTTTTACGACCTTCTTCGCCCCAGTAGTCTTCCTCATTGAGATCATCAACCAGCACAACATTATCACCGGAAACATCATAGTGAATCAGCCATTCAGCCAGACCTTCTGCCGGATGTGTGCGGATGTCATCCGCTTCAAGGTAAATGATATGGTTCGGATTAATCCATGCCCGTGAATACAGGTTATCTGTCGCCGGGTCACTCAGCATGATAACACCATCGTCAGCACCCACTGCTTTACTCACCATACCGAGTGAGCGTTCCAGCAATTGCTCCATATCAAGGGTACGCGCCAGTTCAGACGTAATCTGATACAGTTTATCGAGACGGTCGCGTTCTTCTTCCAGTTCAACCGACTGTTCCTGCAACTGGACAGTACGCTCTTTAACCACTTCTTCGAGGGTATTTCTGGATTCTTCAACCTGACCGAACAGACGCGCATTCTGAATCGCAGCGCCAAGCTGAGACCCGACTGTCGTCAGGATACGGTCATCATTGATATTGAAGGTACGTTTCTTCGATTTGTTGCGAATCGCCAGTACACCGAGAATTGTCTCACCGGATTTCAGAGGAACACCCATATATGAGCGAATCTCACCTTCACCATTAGAGACTTTCATACTTTTACGCAGTTCATCAATGCTGAAGTAGTCATCGTCGAGGCTGAGCGCGTGTTTATTCTTGATAATGTATGAGACTTCATCATCACCCAGAGGGCGCGATTCAATGTTGAATTCAGAACCGTTTTCATGCACTGCAAGCGGGAAGTGAATCATTTCCTCTTTGGCATCATAGAGCGCGAGATACAATTCTTCCGCCCGTGTGACCTGTGGCACTTGCTCACGAATAATCGGCAACATCGCTTCCAGACTGAGTGTCGAAGAAATCGACTGGCTCAACTGGTTAATCGTCAGCAATTCTTCAAAACGTGCTGTTGTTTCCTGTGTCAGACGTGCATTTTCGATTGCTACAGCAACCTGTGATCCGAGCGCACGTGCAAGGCGTAATTTCTGCTGTGTGATCGATTCTTCGTCATTCGAACTCTGGTCAAGCTGAATCAGACCGATGGATTGGTCACGCACCACAAGCGGCACAATCATCCGTGCGCCGACAGTCGCTGTCCGCATTTCTTCCAGTTCACGCGGATAGGGTGGTAGACGTTCTTCATCATCTACATCAACGATTACCATCACTTCACGTTCTGCCAGAGCGCGTGCCCGTGCAGCATATTCATTGACGTTATAAGTTGTCCCCACAGGGAGAGTCAAATCGTCGCCGGCACGGTTGCCACTGAACTGAACTTCTAGCTCATTATCAATCTCATTCCAGATCATGATTGTGGCGTCTTCCATTTCGAGCGCACCGAACATCAAATCCGCTACTGCATGGAATACTTCGTTAATATCGCGGGTCAATGAGGTAGTACGGGCAGCTTCAAGCAATGTCCCGAGTTCATTGGTACGTTCAAATGTCTGTTCAAACAGATCAGCATTCGCCAGCGCAATCGCCACCTGGCTTGCAAACGCAAATGCCACATTATGCTCTTCTGTCGAGTCATAAGCGTGAGCCGTTTCGCGTTCCAGTGTCAACATACCGACAACATGCCCCTGATTGACGAGCGGAACACCCATCCAGCTTTGTGTTTCGTGTTGCTGACCGACTTCAATTTTCGGCACATCTACATCCGAGACGCCAATCACACGTTGCGAATCCACCACAGCGTTAACAGCGCTGAAATCTTGAATGCGGATACGGAAACCCTCTTCCACCAGATGCGGATTCGAGAGTCCAGCCGCGCCTTCCAGCACCATATATGAACCATTACGACGCCACATCGTCATCGTATCAAATGGAATAATCCAGCCCATTTCATCGAGTGCCAGTTCAATGACCTCATCCCGTTCCAGCGAAGCCGTAATACGGGTCGATACTTCGGTCAGAGCGCCAAGCTGTTTCGCACGTGCTTCAATTGTTTGTTCAAGTTTGGTCTGTTCGGTCACATCTTCAACCAGCAACACCGCGCCGCGAATATTCGCGCCCGAACGAAGCGGATACATGTAGAAGTTACGTACCGGAACTTTCTTCGATTTTGATGAACCGGACGACTCACGATAACGTTGACGTGGTTCACCTTCTGCAAGCACAAATTGCAGGTCATCAGCAAGGAATTCTTTGAGATCAGTCTGGTATTCGAACAAATTCATACCCCGGGCATTATCGTCCCAGTGATATTCTGTTTTCATGAACTGATTGATGCTGATGATATTGCCGGAGTTATCCAGCACAACAATCCCCTGCTGAATCGATTCCACAACCGAACGATTGAGGATTTGCAGGTTCATCGCCTGATTGAACAAACGCGCATTCTGTACTGTACTCGCAACCAGTTGAGCGGTACGAATGAGCAAACTCTGTGCTTCATTATCGTAGGCATCCGCCAGATTACAGCCGACGTGCATCACACCGAGAATTTCCCCGGCAGAGACCATCGGCAGGAAATAGGTTGTATTCTCGCCCTGTCCAAACAGGTTTTTCAGGTCATCATATTTTTCAGCCGCCTGACGATCACCGGACTGGAATAAACGGGGTTGCCGTGCTTCAAAAGTATGTCCGACAGCCGTATCTTTCAGCGTTGTAGCCTGACTTTCGGAGATAATGACCGATCCGGCTTCGTCGAAGACAGCACGAATATAGTCATATGCCCCATCCTGATCGTTGACCAGCACCATCGTCACACGGTCAACATCAATCAAGCGACGCATACCCATTGCCAGTTCTTCAGTAATTTCACGCAGATCGAGTGTACCGGCAATCGCTTCCAGTGTATCGTTGAGTTGGGCTTCCTGAGCCGCACTACGCTGACTTTCACTGAACAGGCGCGTATTTTCAATCATCGTACTCGCCTGATGTGCGAAAATTTCAAGCACTTCGATTGAGCTACGGTCAGGTCGTCTGTTATTGTGAGGACGATCAAGCGACATCAACCCGAGCAAGTTACCGCCCTGTCCCATAATTGCAATCAGCAGCATATCACTATCATGCCACCAATCACGCCCTTTCGGGGTCATGCTACGGTTGCCTTCATAAGATGCACTCACAGCAGTGACAGCATCGGTATACCATTTATCAATGTCTTCCGCCGGGAAGAAATAAGATTCACTGCGGGCAAAGTCAGGTTTAAGCAATTCATCAAGCGCTTCTTTAGAAACACCGATGTCTTTTGCATCATTGAACGACCCGAGCGGCATACCTGCCTGTGCGACACGGCGCAAATCCCCGGTTTCATCATCAACCAGCATCATCAAAACCGTGTCAAAGCCCACAGACTGTTGCACACTATACGCAATCGCTTCCAGCACAAAGACCGGATCAGTATTTGTCTGCACCATCTGACCGAGTTCGAAGATACGGTTCAACTGGTCAACACGTTGCCCGAGGCGTTCACCACGTTCACGCTGTTGTTCATAAAGGCGATTATTCTGATACGCAAGCGATGCTTTTGCCGCCAGTGTCATCAAGAAACCGGATGCACGACTATCAAAAATATTCGGGCGATGATCCCAGACATGAATCACACCGACGATTTCATCATTATAGATAATGCCAGCCGCAGCCGCAGAACCCGCGTCCGATGGCATAGCAGCCAGTTCACTTTCCGCATAATCCTGAACAATTACCGGTTCTGTACCAACGACCTGTAAGACCTGCGATTCTATGGGCAAGAAATCCGACCCGCCTTCAACTTCACCAACACGATGGTCAAGTTCAGGGTCAGCCAGCATATCCATATCATCATGCGGACGGAAAAGCGCGATCGTCGCGCCATTAGCATAAGTTGCTTTAATCGCTTCTTCGCGAATCACTTCAAGGATTCGATCAATATCAACTGTCAGGGTGAGTTCGGTACTTACACGCGCAATCGCATCTAATTCTTCCACACGACGACGCAGGTTTTCACCTGTTGCTTCAAATAAGAGCAGACGTTCAACCGATGGCGCAATTTGTGCTGCCACAGTACTGAATGTCTGAATGTCATCAGCCGTGTAATTACCCTGCCGATTGGCAACCGCAATTTCACCAATCTGACGTTCACCCACAGTCAGCGGAACAATCACAAATTTATCAACGCCTGAGCGTTTCGCCACACGTCCATATGACCCCATTTTTTGCGTATCAGCGACAATATCATTTGCAATCAAATAGCGACCATTACGTGCCGGGATATTTTCATAACCGGGTTGTGTCAAATCCTGAATAATCGGGTCTTTGAGCGCTAAGCCCTTCGTCCAGCGTGGATAGGTCACAAGCGTGTTGCTGTTGTAATCCACAATATTGATGTAAACAATCGGACTTTCTGTCAATTCGGAGATTTCATCCAGCACCGGGTCATACGATTCGTCGGTGGAGATAATCGAACTTGCGAGTTCCGCAACACGGCGCAAACGTTCTGTCTGTAAAGCCCGTACCTGAACTTCGCGATATAAACGTGAATTTTCAATAATGGATGCAGCCTGTGTCGCAAAAATGAGCAACAGACGCGCATCTTTTTCATCAAAATCACTCTCATCGATTTTATTCGATACCTGTACCACACCGATACGACGACCACCCGCCGACATCGTAGCGATCAGGGTCTTATTCACCCCGGCATTAGCAGCGAAATCTTCCAGCCCGGCTTCATAAACCAGGGTATCATTCTGAACACGATTGCTATACCAGGATTCTTCATCTTCCCACAATTGCCGCATGACCGAGTCATCGGGCATTTTAATCGTATAACCATCAATCAGTTCGTTATCAATACCATAGAAAGGTAGTTGACTGACGAGAGAGCGTGTTTCGTCATCATAAAGCAGAATCCCGCACATCTTACTACCCGTCAAACGGGCGATGCGTTCGGTAATTTCTAAATAAAATTCACCTTCGTGGCTCAATGCACCGATTGCATGAGTCATTTCCTGCAAGCCGACCAGTTCGGTATCAATCCGGCGTTCACGTTGATACAAACGCACATTTTCAACCACAATCGCAGCTTGAGACGATAGCACACGCAAATTCTGAATATCATTGGGCATGAATCCGCCCCCGGTGCGCTTATTGCTAATCGCCATAATACCGATACGATCACCCGCAATTTGGAGCGGGAACAGAGCGGTATTATCGACCCCGGCAGCATCCACAATGAACTCAAAATTTAGAGCCTCAATCATAGGTTCTTCTTTAATATCATTCGAAACCCAGTAAGGCTGATTGCGCCAGATGTCATACTGTGTGCTATCCGGCGGGAGAGGAATCACAATGCGGTCGGCAACGTGGTCGGGTAAACCAAAAAATGGCAATTGCGGGATAAGTGCCTGACGGACATCATCGTAAATCAAGACGCCGCACATATCAGCATCCAGCAATTTTGCCATACGCTCATTCAATAAGCCGTAAATTGGTGTCGCGTCGCCTTCACCTTTAGGCTGTTCTGCAATTTCCTGCAAACTCGCAATATCACGGATACGGTCTTCCTGTTTAGCGTACAATTCCGCATTACGGATTGCCTGACCGATCGCTTTATTCACAGCCTGCAACATCGCAACAGTTTGTGGGGGATAGTGATTCTCATTGTTGCTGAACATCGTCAGCGTGCCAACAAATTCATTCCCGAGCCAGATAGGAACACCAACAGCGCTCTTATAAGGCACATTTTTCATGAGGACATGTGTATTCACACGGTCAGAATCACCGCCCACAATCACAGGTTGATTATGCAGCGCTATCCAGCCAGCGAGACCTTGCCCTTCCTCATAACCACCGCCCTGTGCAGCGACTGTCAACAGATAACGGGTATCGCCAATCCAGCCCCGTTGTGTGAGGAAATTTTTCGCATCATCGAAAATACAGATTTCACCCGCATCCGACGGCACGGCACGGTTCAAAATCTCCAGCAGCACCTGTAAGGCAAGTTCAACACCCATCCCTGCATTGACGTTTTCACCGATGTCATTAACGATTTTCATCGTCGTAGAGACATCCATTGCAGCATCGCCATTCGCACCCGCAGATTGCTCGCCATGTTTAATTTCACGCATCACAATCACCATGCGTTTTCCATCAGTCGATGGCACATAGTGCGAGGTTGCTGAAACCCAGCGTTCAGCAAATTCGAATGCTACTTCGGATTCAGAAGCAAGCAACTCGAAAAGCCGATTATCCGGTTTGACGACAGCAGCAACATCTTCCAGGGTCGGGTCAACGCCCTCCAGGTTAAGCCATTTCATAGTCACAGGGTTGACATGTAGCAATGTCCCCTGTTCATTGGCAACCAGAACCCCGTTAGTGCTCTGACGATTATCATCTGCGAATTGCCGCATCATTTCATCGACACTGACTTTTTCCGCATTCTCACGCAGGTAAAGCCACCACATGAGAGCGCCAACAATCAGAAAACCGATGATGATAATTACTATTGCAAAACTACCCATAATTTATCTAACCCGACGACTTATACTAAAGGTTAGTGCATGGCATCATCATGATTACCACGCTGTCAGAATATCGCTACCGCCATCATCTGCACCTGTATCACCGCTCAATTTACGGCGACGGTCATCCGCAGCTAACTCGGTAATTTCCCGTATATCAGAGAATTGATGTGTCCGTGTAGAGACCGAGCCTACAGCCAGTGTCATCAAATCTTTTTGTTCTTCTCCAACTAGCATGTATCCACGTTCACGGTCAATGAAGGAATAATGCTGTTGAATTTCATTTGCAAAACGTTCTGCCATCGCTTCAGATAGTACACCGACACTATCTGTGTGTGAAATCACCACAAAATTATCGTTACCGGGATGCCCCGTGAAATCACTCTGTGTGCCATGCTGTTCCAGTACATCGACAATCATCAGCGCTGTTGCACGGATAACTTCATCACCCGCTTGCCAGCCATAAACTTCTTTGAAGGGGTCGAAGTTGGTGATTTTAATGTCGATATAGCTCCAATCCACATCTTTACGCATCAATTCCCGCAAATGTTCTTCGATAGGCTCACCTGTCGGGAAGTTACTGATGGGATTAATCAATTTTTGTGTCTCGGCAGCTTTAATCGCATTACCGATACGCAATTTCAATTCTTCAATATCAAACGGTTTTGTCACGTAGTCATCAGCACCCAGTTCAAGCCCGGTGATTTTATCGCTACGTTCATCTTTCTGTGTTAAGAAGATAATCGGGATATGTTTGGTGCGGGTGGTTGTGCGTAATTCACGGCACACATCATAACCGCTCATATCCGGGAGATTGATGTCCAGCACAATCAAGTTTGGCAATTGTTTGCGGGTTGAGGTAATGGCATCGCCACCCTTCCCTGCGACTTCAACGGCATAGCCCTGTCCGCTGAAATAAATTTTCAACATATTTGAAATATCGAAATCGTCTTCTACGACGAGGATTGAACCTTTGCTCATTAGTTTGACCCTCACTAGCTTCGGGGTAAATTAGTATTTGACTTTTGATTCTATGCGAACAACACTACACCCTAATATACACCAGTATCAAATCCTGTGCATACTCCGGTACGGTGATATTCTAACCGATTCGCATAACACTTATTGTAACTCATTTGTACATATAATGCGTTAACGCTTTAGTCACGTTGCCCCCGCTTCACCTTGACAGGTTTATATTTTAGCATACTATTAAAGAACCTGACGGCTCAGGACAGTTCAATATCTATACGGATAGGGTAAATATATCGTTTCGATAGGGTATTGAAACAAATTTTTCAGCAGGGATTGACAGACTATCGTATAATAGAAATTCTATGATAGCCGTGTTTTAATGGAGTAAACCTCTAACATCCGGTGAGAATATCCTGACCAACTCCTAACCTTTTAAAACATAATGTTGAGTCAATAGTGTTATACAAAGGCTATAACTGTGTTTAGCCTCTTTTTGCCCGATAATTTTGTAAGTGATACATCGGTGATTGCAACAAGCAGTAGAGATGTGAAGGTAAAAGATTAACCCGGGAAATAAATGTAGGGGCGGGTCGCCGTGCCCGCCCGTTGTAGACAAATCGGGAGCGCACAGAGGCACTCCCCTACACCTGCATAAATTTTTCTCTGTATTCTTTATCTATCCCGTCTACAGGCGAGACAATCACCATTAATCCCTTACTTCAATAGATAGTGTACAGTTAATCAAGCAGACCAGGTTTACATTAATGATGAGACGCAACTACAACTTCACGTTTCGGAGAAGTCAAAATATGCTGCAATTTGCCGCAGAATCAACCCATGAACGCCTCTGTGCATGGATTGAAGAGAATTACACCCCGCACACGGAAACAGACAGCGAATTACTGATTGCCAATACCGTGACGGCGAATATCACCGCCCTCGGCTATGTGTCAGACAAATTTGATGTTGGCGAAGGCTTTCACTATGAATCATGGGAAGATTACTCCTGTGATGTAATTCCACAGGTCAAAACCTATATGGATGGTCGCCCTGCCCTGCGAAGTGGCGGTATCAAATTCTCATTCAGTCATGAATCAGACAATACCTGCTTCGATGTGCTGGTTTTATCGGCATGGGTCTATGATGCCGACATGAACAACAACATGATTACCATCGCCAGCGTACCACAGGCACATTCCGAACAATGGCTTGCCTTCGAAAAAGAAGTCCAGCGCATTTTCCATAGTGCCATCCCCTATCGCGGCAAGGTTTATATCGTCGGTGGCGTCGAAAACACCTTCGATGCAACAGTCGAAATGGATGATATTTACCTAGAAGGCTCACTCAAACAGGACATCATGAAAGATATTGATGCCTTCTTCGAAAAAGGTGTTGAGATTTATCAGCGCTTAAAAATCAAGCCTTTCCGTAAAATGTTGCTGGCAGGTGTTCCCGGCACAGGAAAAACCATGCTCTGCTCGGCAATCGCCGGATGGGGACAGGAAAAAGATTATTTCGTGATTTACGTGAGCGGCAGTAATCAATACGGCGCAAAATTCTGGAAGATTCACGAAGCGCTGGATATGGCTGCTAGCAGTGACTCACCCACCATTGTGATTGTCGAAGAACTGGATTCTTATCTCGATGATGAGAACAAAGCACAGATGCTCAACGTACTCGATGGCAGTGAATCACCGGGCAACAAACACGGCACAATCTTGATTGCGACCACCAATCATCCTGAAAAAATTGATGACCGTGTGCTGAAACGTCCGGGACGCCTTGACCGTGTCTTTATCATCCCTGAAATGGAAAGCGAAGACATCGCAGAGAAAATGTTGCGCCAGTATCTCGGAGATGCCTGGAAAGATGAGCATGTCGAAATCGTGCCGGATTTGATTGGTCGCCCCGGTGCATTCATCCGTGAAGTTGCCCTCTATGCCCTGACAATGGCGGCATACAATAATGAGGAAACACTCACTGTCGATATGCTGAGCAATTCACTGGAAACACTCGTCAAGCAAATCGAAGCAAAAGACGACTTCCTGACCGCGCACAAAAAACAGGAAATGGGACTCGCCGCACAGCGCAAAGCCAAACGCAACGGTTTCCTGTATGATTAGGATAGAATAATCTGATTTGTAGGGGCGGGTCGCCGTGCCGCCCATCCAGAATAAACTCGAAACGATATTCTACATTTATGCCTGTGATAACCTCACAGGCATTTTACTTTTCACTGCACAAAGAATCTAAGACACAGAGGCGCACAAAGTAAAACAGCAAAACGTCCCCTCTCCATAGCGAATCGACAACAGAAATTCTCGCAAACCACCATACCATTGACCGTAAAAATTTCAACAAACAGTATCTGAGCGTGAATGGGAAGGGGATTGAGGGAAGGGGTCTTGAACGTAGCGAAAAAATGATGCTCCGTAAATCCGAAGCGATGGCTTTACTTCGTGCAAGAGAACATCAGAACTAACCCTGATTTTTTCTTATCGCATTCTCAATACGCAATTTCAATTCTTCAACGTCAAATGGCTTAGTCATGGGAATCCATTCAAGAGGTAACTCTAAGCTACTGCCGGGTCGTCTTTCCCTGCTGTTCTCCATTGATTCCAACATGATAATAGCAACATCGCTCGTTTTTTCAGTCTCCTTCAATATCTTGATTAACTCCCAACTTCCCGCCAGTCCAACGTCTATGATGAGTAAATCCATATCATGCTCAACGATATGATTAAGCATCCCTGATACATCAGAAGATGTTGTTACCTCATATCCGAACTGCATGAAATACGCTACCATAAACCCGCGAATATCGTCATCTGCATCCACTACAAGGATTTTGTGCTTATTCATACTCCCTCAACTTAATAGAATGCCACCAGGGTGTCTCTTTTGTAATTCTGTAAGGTATATCACCGGAATATATTTGGTGGTTTCATCTTCACAAAGTTTACGTACAACATCGTAACCACTCATATCCGGTAGCTCAGTTTCTATCAAAATCACATCCGGCAACTCATTCCGAACTGATGCCAGACAATCAGACCCGGTAATAGCTACTTCAACAGCATAATTACGTTGCGTGAAATACCCCGCAATCAGTTCGCATACATTAAGATCAGCATCTACTACAAGGATTTTGTGCTTACTCATCAGTCACTCCTACCAAGGAATATCACTACCATCATTATCAGGAGCATCTTCACCCGACCTGCGACGACGGTCATCATCAGCTAATTCAGTAATGTGCCGTATATCAGAAAATTCATGTATTCGCGTAGAAGCCACCCCGATAGACAGTGTCATCAATGCTTTTTGTTCACCGTCAGCCAGGATATAGCCCCGTTCACTATCGAGGAATGAATAATGCGCCTGAATTTCCTTAGTAAAGCATTCTTGAATAGCTTCGATTAGCGCATCAGTCGATTCAGCACGAGTTATCACAGCAAAATAATTATTTCCGGGATGTCCGGCAAAATCGAGTTGTGTACCATGTACTTCCATTGAATCAACAATCATCAATGCCGTTGCGCGAAGAACTTCATCTGCCGCTTGCCAGCCATAAACTGCATTAAATGGTTCAAAGTCTGTGATGACGATGGCTATATAGCTCCAATCATCATCTTTACCCATCAATTCGCGTAAATGTTCCTCGATTGGTTCGCCTGTCGGGAAGTTAGATACAGGATTGATTAGAATACCTCTCCTGAGTGAGTCAAAGTAAAACCGCACACGTAAACTCAAATGTTCCATATTAAGAGGTTTACTCAAATAATCATCACTTCCTAATTCCCGATGATGCCAGCGCGTGTCTGTATCCTTTTTTTCCTCTAAGAAGACCATGTGAATATGTTTGGTTCTATCATTCGTTCGTAAAGCACGACAAACATCATAACCATTCATGTTAGGGAGTTTGATTGCAAGAATAATAAGGTCAACCAATTCATTGTTGATAAATGTGAGAGCATCCTCCCCTGTCTTTACGGTTACTACCTCATATCCCTTTCCGGTGAAATACGCATCCAGGTTCTTGCGAATATCTTCATCCTCATCCACCACAAGGATTTTGTGCTTACCGGATAAGCGTCTCTTTGATTGAGCAATTCCATCCTCAATATGTAATTTTAACGCCTCAAGCGCAAAGGGTTTTTTCACGCTATCACAATTATTCAAATGGTGTTCAATCGCATGGGTGCTTTCATTTATGGAGGTGAGGATAATTATAGGTATATGTCTGGTTAATGCTTGTTTTCGTATTTCATGATAAACATTGTATCCGCTCATATCAGGCAATTCAGTTTCTATCAAAACCATATCCGGCATTAATCTACGAACTGCCGATAAACCTTCGCGACCAGTTTTGACACTTGTAACGTCGTAACCTTGCTCTGAAAAATAATTTTCTAGCATATTGCGAATATCAAAATCCGGCTCAATGACCAGCAATGTTCCTTTGCTCATGATATACGCCTCCGTCTCTCTGATTCTCCACGTATCGCTTTGCTTTTTACTGCCCTTCCCTCAGAACTCAGAACTTTCCACCTGAATTTACCTTTGTCCTTTTACCTTTCACCTGCTTTTCTATCGCATCGGCAGAGTGAAGCTAAATCGGCTGCCCTTGCCCACCCTACTCTCGACAGCGACTTCACCACCGAGCCGGGTCACAATCCGCTTGACAATCGACAAGCCCAGTCCGTGCCCTTCGATGTGTGAATTTTGCGATAAGCGCGAAAAAGTCTTGAACAGTGTTTGCTGGTCAGCCTCTTCAATACCCGCGCCGTTATCCTGAATCCAGTAACGGACACGCTCATCAGGGAGCGTATCAGCGCCAAACGTAATTTTCGGAAGATCGCCACCGTACTTAATCGCGTTGCTGATGTAATTCACCCAGACTTCCGTCAGCCAATCCGCGTAACCGATACAATCCGGGAAATCATCCGGCAAGGCAATCCGCGCATGGGATTCAATGATCTGAGGCTCGACCCGACTCAGCGCATTTTCAAGCACCGCAAACATCGACACCCGTTCAAATTCGATGTCCGTCGTGTTATCAATCAGGGAGAGCATCAACAGAGATTTGATGGTGTCATTGGTGGTTTTCGATATCGTGTAAATTTTCGACATGGTCTCAAGCAAATCATCTTTATCGACCCGGTCACGATAGCGCAAACTCACATCTGCCTGACCCGCAATCCCGGCAATCATATTCTTGAGATTATGTGATACCATATGCGAAAAAGCATCCAGCCCTTCATTCCGTTCCTGAACTTTCTCAAGCAATTCCTGACGCTCTATCGCATCCAGACGCAGTTGAATCTCAGTCGTCACCGATGCCGCCAGCGTTGTCATAATGTCGATTTCATCCGGCGTCCATTGACGTGGCACATGGTCAATCAAACAAAACGAACCGAGATTCCAGCCATCTCTGGTGATGAGGGGGATACCGAGGTAGGCAATCACATTCAGTTCAGCAATCGACGGGTTATCACAAACCAGCGGATGTTCCGGGGCATTTTCGATGATGAGCGGCGCACCGGAAACCACCACATGCTGGCAAAACGAGTACTCAATCGTCGTCTGCCGGACAGTCGCGAGAGGTTCAGGTAATCCAACCTGGCTCTTAAAAAATTGGCGATGGGGTTCAACCAGGCTGACAAGAGAAACAGGCGCGTTCGCAATTTTACTGGCAAGTCTTGATAGGCGGTCAAAAGATTCCTCCGCTTCGGAATCAAGGAGTAGCGTTCGCTGGAGTGCCGCAAGACGTTGTTTATCATCTAACGAATTTTTCGGTAGAATGGACATATGCTTCTTTCAGAAAATTCAAAACTTCATCCAATCTTAATTATACACAATCGCAGGTGATAGATACTATCCATCACAGCGTCGATAAAATTCAGTCATCTCCCGCAACTTGAGCCGATCTTCTTCTGTGAGTTCCTCTTTACGGATAATCCCGAAAGACGAATCACCTGTATCATAAATTCCGTCCGATAGCTCCTTACGCGCCTCATCATCCAGTAACCAGAATTGCGGAATGTATCTCATCGCCTCAAACAAAGCAGCAAAGTCAGGGCTTTTCGTTTTCAGATGCCGCTTATAATCCAGTATCACAAGATCAGGGGAATGCTCCTCAATCACAGCAACCGCCATCGTCGGTGTATCCGTTTTCCAGACATAATAGCCCGCACAGGCAAGCGCCGCAGCAATCCACTCGCGAATATCCGTGTCCGGTTCAAAGATGAGAATGCGTTGTTTGTCAGTCATGCAAGATACTCTCTACTTAAATCTATTCCGAAAATGATCCCCTACGTCCTTTGCCATCCGAGAAGGCTTTTGCTCCGGCTGACCCTTCTCCACTTGCCCATGTTTCCCGCCCGATTGCTGCTTCATTTTTGAGCGCATCCTCAAGCGAAAGTCCAAGTCCTTCATATACAGAACGACGGTCATTGAGCATCGCGACCTGTGGAAAGTCTGCTAATTGTTTCCCGAGTTCAACTGCACGTTCAATCGCTTTACCCTGTGGAACAATCTCATTGACCAGTCCCATCTGTTTTGCTTCCCCGGCATCAACCAGTCGACCTGTCAAAATCAGTTCCAATGCCCGTCCTAGACCAACTATCTGCGGGAGACGAATTGTCCCGCCATCGACCAGTGGCACAGAAAATCGCCGTTCGAGACATCCGAATTGTGCAGTTTCATCGGCAATCCGCAAATCACAGTAACAGGCAAGCTCCAATCCCCCTGCGACAGCATAACCCGAAATTGCCGCAATGAGCGGTTTGCTGAAACTCATCCGGGTGAATCCAAGCGGACCCGATTCATCATTTAAGTCAAGCGTATCAATTTCCTTGAGGTCTGCCCCTGCACAGAACACCTCATTCCCGCCCGTGAGAACGGCTACCCGTTGATTCTCATCAGCATCGAAAGCCAGTAAAGCATCCCGCAGAGCCTTAGCTGTTTCTCCGTTGATAGCGTTGCGGCGTTCGAGGCGTGTGATGGTAATAATCGTTACAGTTTCATCATAGCTAAGTTCAATAACAGGCATAATACCCCCTGATTCTAAGTTGAAAAATAGTTGTATAAAATCCATTGTTTTAGAGAAAATTTACATCCGGCACACAGTTTCCTATCGTTTGTTATGAAAGATTGAAGTAATTCAATTACGCGAAACACAATCAAAGGAAATCATCATGTCAAATATCATAATCGCCTCCAATCCTATTGTTACGACCGAATATCATACCGACAAGAATCTGCTCTACCAAACTATACATCAACCGGCACGCTTGCACTCGGAGTTGTTTCGAGAATCTTTGAATGAAGGGCTAAAAGCGCTTAAGAAGTACAGGGTTTGCAAATGGCTCACGGCAGATAACAGCAGGGATAATCGTACATCGGAAATACTGGAATGGATTGAAAATGAGTGGGCACAACAGGCAATTCAGGCGGGATGTAAATATCGGGCAAATGTTGTGCGCCGAAACAATTCAGCCCCCGGCACTGTCTCATCTATTCCAGGTCTGCAAATGCGCGAATTCACCCATCAAGTCGATGCCTTAAACTGGTTGGATAGTCTACCGGACAATTAATCAAATGTTGTGCCATAAGGTCACGCCTTAACGTTTCATCAAGTTTAATAACGGTCATATGCACGACATCCCGAAGCCAATTTATGTTATCCTCGAAACAGGATGTGGCGAATCACATCCATCTTAAAACCTGGTTTTGGCGCACTGACATAAAAATAGAAATTTGCCAGTCAAATGCCAGACTTTCCGGCAGAAACTGACACGAAATAGCAAGTCTGACACAATATGCCAGTAGCCACTGCCAAAGGAAAAATGCACATTAACAATGGAATCAGGGTGAGGCGCAGTTGATTTCCGGTTGGAATTATGTCCGTTAAACGAGAATTCGGACAATTTCAGTGGAAAATTGAACCTTGCACAGTCAAACCTCCAGCAGAAATAGATACCTGGCAGAAAAGTTGTAAATTTTCTGGCAGTCTGCCACAAACGAAAAATCCCCCGTAGTGGAGGATTTATATCCCTATAAAGAAATGATTTCAGATAGTAACAATGTAGTGGCATGGCGTGCCATGCCCTATCCATTTTCATTTGCCCATTTAAATTGCTGGTCGCCATAATTTTCTGTTGGCGAAAGCCCGTTCACGTACATTGTCGATGGTTTCCTGTGTGACCGCATGTTCAAATGCACGGAAGCCACTCAGTTTAAAACCGTGTCGCTGACATATTTCGCGCATCTCGCGTACCTGTTGTGGAGAAATATCGCGCCCGATAGTAAAATTCTCGTAACGTCCTTCCATCGCCAGCGCAATCGTCTCAACCATACAGGCGAAGGCTTTACGTTGCGGGAAACCAAAATCGAAATTAAAGTTTGCATGTGTGCCGGGTACTTCGACCATCCCGCCCTCAATCACCAGTACGTCATCGCGTTCACGGGCGACTGCTGGCGAAACATCACGCGGACGGGCAACATCCAGCACCACCGAACCCGGTTTGAGATGTTTTGGTTCGATAATCGCATCAATTGCGCTGGAAACAGTCAACACCAGGTCAGCATCATAAATGCTGTTGATATTCGTTGAAGCAATGATTGTCGCGGTCTTGCCGTCACAGAGTTCACGCACCTGATTGAGACTATCACTGTCGCGTCCGATGAGAATCAGTTCAGGACAAACATCCGCAAAAACACGCGCACAGGCTTTCCCGATAGACCCGGTTGCCCCAACGATAGCAACCCGTGCTTCTGTCATCTGGATGTCCATGATATTCGCGGCTTCTATCATCGAATCGACAGCAACAGCAACGGTGTAACTATTGCCTGTTGTTACCGGAATACTGACCCGCTCTGAAATCGTTTTGCCAGCATCACCAACGACCGCAATATGAGCGCCTAATCCCATGATTTTAGCGCCTTTGCTCTCAGCAAGGTTAATCGTATCAATGATTTTGCTATAGACTTTTTCGAGAGGTAAATCTTGCATTGCCTGTGGAGTATACGGCGCAGCAACGAACCAGCCTTTGACTGTTTCGCCTGTATCTCTGGAGCGAATGCCAGTAATTTCACTGATATATTGTGGCGGGAAAAATTGACATGCCCAGTTAATCACCGGAATCGGCAAAATTGTGCCGAGCGGTGGGAATTTTTTATTTACATGCTCCCGGATAAGAATCGGGTGGAAGATAAAGCCAAATGAGTTCTCAGACATGCTGTCTCCAGATTGCTGTTTGTATTGCTCAATGATTGTAACATGGTAAAACACTCAAATGGCATGAAGGTGGCGCAAATTTACAAGTTTGTAACGTTCGGGGGATGTCATATCCCCCTTTATTCCTATGGTAGCTGATCTTCAATCATAGTGAGGAATTCACGGCGATTGACACTGGATTTGCTCACCACCGTGCTAATCTGATTGGAAACCCGTTTACGTTCATCAGGCGTTAAATCACGCGCTGAATAGATAATCACCGGAATATCACGCAGTGTGTCGTCGCGTTGCAATTTCTCGACAATTTCAATACCGTCCATATCCGGCAGTGTCAAATCGAGGATAATCAATTCGGGATGATAATTGTAAATCGCTATCAGACCTTCACGCCCGTTATCCGCCGAAATGATGTTATGTTGTTTATCGCCAGATTGAATAATACGCTGTGCAAGACGCATATCAAGCGGATTATCATCAATGACAACAATCGTATTGGCAAATTCTTCGACGATTTCTCCGGTTTTCTTGCGGATGTCCTGCTCCGGCGCTTTGATAATACCAAGTGGTTGATGGCCGAGTGTTTCAATCACGTTATTCACCAGATTGCGTGTATCAAGCCCGCCTTTTGTCCAGATGCCTTTCGCATGTTTGTTGAGGCGTATACGGTCAGTTGCAGTCAAGGTCTTCGCAGAGACAATCACAACCGGAATATGTGCAGTTTCAGGATTGGCTTTCAGATTTTCAACCAGTTCAAAGCCATCTAATTCCGGCATGGTTAAATCGGAAATAATCAGGTCAGGTTGACGGTCGGCAATCACCTCGAAAGCATGTTTGCCGTCGCGTGCTTCATAGACGCGATACTGCTTATAACTGGTTAGCAAACGGCGAATCAGGCGTCTATCCTGAGCATTATCATCCACCACAACAATAGTCGTCACCTGCTCATCAAGATTTTGAAGAGCCGCACCGAGACCATCAGAAGCCGTTTCAGCAGTGTGTGTGGTTTCGAGTTCATGCACATAACGGTCATACTGGTCGCCAAGAATATGGCTTTCAGCAGGGAATGTATGCCCGGAACAATTGACCACAACGGTTTCATCGTTGCCGATTGTGCCATCAGAGAGCATTTTTTCCAGCCCGGCAAACGCAACCGCGGTCGCAGGTTCTACAGATAATCCACCTTTGCTGGCAATGTTTCGCATCGCGGTGAAAGCTTCTCCGTCTTCGACTGCAACCATCGTACCGCCATTACTCAAACAGGCCGTACGGAGTAATTCATAAGCCATCCCCGGTTCACCTGTCGCCAGCACATGAATCAGGGTATTGGGCACAACATTTTCAGCTTTTTCGAGCCCGGCATGAAAGGAGTATACCATTGGCGCACATCCAGCCGCCTGAATAATACCAAGTCGGGGCATTTTATCAATCAAGCCCATTGCCTTGAGCTCACTAAAGCCCTTCCACACGCCAAGAGGCCCGATACCACCGCTCACACCTTGAATGTACCAATCTGGTGCGACCCATTTGCCAGGTTCATCGGGATGTTCCTTAATACCCAGTTGCTCTGCGATTTCATAGGCAAGAGTTTTCATGCTCTCTTTACCGGGAACAGCTTTCGCCCCTTTATCATGATGGATGCCTTTTCTATGAGCAAATTCAGCCGCAACGTGTTTGGTTTCGTCATATGTGCCACTCACACGGATAACTTCACAGCCATAAATTGCTGCCTCACGCATTTTTTCGGGTGGTGTGAGGCTGGTGATAAAGAGCCAGAGTTTGATTCCGGCACGCGCACAATACGCGGCATAAGCAACAGCCGCATTACCTGTACTCGCAAGCACACATTCCGTGATGCCGTTTTGTTTCATCGCCATCACGGAAAGGGCTGCCTGGCGGTCTTTAAAAGAGTTTGTTGGTTGCGCCCGTTCATCTTTGACGTAAATGCGTCCGTTATGTCCATAAATACGCTCATATTGCCCGAGACGTTGTAAGGGTGTCCAGCCTTCACCCATTGAAATATCGGGGTCAGTAGCTTGAATCGGGAGTAAATCGCGATAACGCCAGAGTGAATCATCACGATTACGGATGCCATCCTTCCAGAGTGTTTTGACAGCATCATAATCATATTGAGCATCCAGCCAGGCCGACCCGCAGGACGGACATGCAGTTGACATGAATTGGTCAGCAGAAAATGTATGATTACATTCGAGACAATGAATTGATTTGAGATAGGGGTTAAGCACTACAATACCTTTACGAAATAAGTCCTGCATATATCAAAAAAGATGCCAGTAACTGACACCTTCATTGAATTCAGGAGTAATGACATAAAGGTAGTATAAGCCCGCGATGATGCTTTTTACCTTAAGGTTGCAGCTTACCATGCTTCCAGGGTTGTTGTCGCTTCTCCCGGTTGCGGGAAGAAACGCGGATGCATGTGACTTCCATAAATATGATGATCGCTTTCGGCAAAGGTCACATTGCGGTTAATCACCCGGCGTTGTGGCGAAGCAACCAGCACAACATCGGATTCAATCATGCGTCCCGGCATCACGACCATGCCTGAACCGATCCGGCAATTGTGGCCGACAGCACCACCGAGCACGACCTGTCCGACTTCTTCCAGTTCACCGCGTCGATTCGCAGCTTTAATCGGCACGTTACCGAACATATTGAAGTCAGTGAATGTGCTTCCCGCGCCAACAAAGGTGTTACGACCGATAACACACATTTGCAAACAGGTATTTTGAGCGACAATCACATTTTCCATAAGCGTTGTCAGATAAAGGGCAGCACGGAATGGCAGGAAACTACCATCGGCTACAGTGCTCTGGAATAGTACACAACCCGCGTCAATATTAACGTTATCGCCAATGGTACTGTTATCAATAATCGAACCTGCACCAATCGACACATTATCACCGATTTTTACGGGACCCCGGATAATCGCCGAGGGGTCAATCGAAGAATTTGAACCGATTTCTACTGCGCCGGAAGCAGCGAGGAACTGTTTCTGTTCCATGACAGCCGCCCACAGGATTTTCAGATTGGTGAGAAAACTACTTTTAATCGCAGTCTGCAACCGTCCTGAACGGGCAAATGTCCCAAAAATGATACTGGCGAAATAGAGATGCACCCAGCTTTCGATACTGACAACCGAACGCGACGGAGCATAGTGGGTCAAATCGCCCTGTTCCATCGTCATGTAACCCGGAACAGCAAAGAAGCCCATTTCCAGAGCATCCGATGGTACTTTGATCGGGCTAACATCGCGGGTATAACCATCAGGGAAATACCACAAATCAAGCACATAGATCATATTGCCATCTTCATCAACATCGCTTTCGAGGTCGTGAGCCAGTGGCAAAGTATAGGTTCTGAATGCGGGGTCACTCGCACTGAATGCGGCACGAGCCGCTTTCTTACCCTCACGGGCACGCTTCATGAAATATTGAATGAATTCTTTATCAAACCAGAGATTATCGCGGTAAACGACGGATTCACCTTTAACCTCAATCAACTGGCTACTATCTTTAAACACACCTTTGAGTTCCAGCGATTGACCGAGGTATTCAGCAAACAGGTTTTCCTGATGAATTTTTAGCGGGCGTGTCCCGATTGTCAACTCGCTTGCCGGTTGATTAAAAGGCGGAACAGGATGCAAATCTTCAATATAATAACGATTCATGAAAAAATCCTTTAATTTGAATCAGATGGAATCAGCACCGCTTCACAAATGTGCTTTCATTATAACGTGAAACTCTATCAATAGGGTTTTATCCTTGTTAGAACATATTCACGGTTTCAACGCTTATCCTGTGTGTGTCCCCATGCTTCCGGCAAGGGTTCATCCCGATGCACCGGATGTGCGCCGACAATAATATTTGTACGCGGGGTACAAAAAATCCGGTAACGACAATAATGCTCAAAAGCATTCCATTCCCTATCTGGCAAGCTGTAAAACGCCCCCCGTTCACAAAACAGGATGCGTATGCCATACCAGACAACTTTGTTCAAGCGACCGGGATACATCCGTACTTTGCCAGCCCGCATATCAATTTCTGTGTGCTGATAAAAGCGAACCATACGAACTAATTGAATCAATAATGTAAGCAGGAAAACAATCTTGAACGCACGTTTGAAGACAATCAAAAAACCGTTAACAGGCAAAAGACTTGAACCGATAACCAGAAAAAGTGCAATCACTGCAACGATGCTCATACGCCGGATTTTACGCCAGCGATACAGTCCTAAATACTCCCGTTGTCCGTCGGTCATGCGTCCGGTTCGATTGGTCTTGAGGGTCAATTCGTCCAGTTGATAAACATCAACCAGACGTGAATCTAAAATGATGTCCCATGTTGTCATATTGTGTCTCCGCCGCCCATCGTTCAGAAAGTCATTGCTCACATAAACTAATGTAGGCGAAACAAAATTTCACACGGGAATATCTATCAAATTCATCACAGATGGCGCAGTCAATTAGCCGTGATGGAGGAAATCATTAATCGTGCTATGGAAACGCACAGGTTCATCCCGCATCGGGAAATGTCCCGAGTTCTCGAACCAGGCTTCTTTTGCATGAGGAGCATGTTTTAACAACATTTTACCCTGCATCGGATGCACAATGATGTCTTTGCGCCCGTAAATACCGAGAATTGGCATTTTCATTTCCGGCAATTCGGGTGCAACGTTGGTTTCACGCAGTGTTCCGATACTCTGGAAGAAAGAATCAGCAGTCGTTTTAGCAGCATCAGCAGCGACCATCCGATGAAGCGCAGGTCCATCATTTGCTGCGAGGTGCGTTATCCCGAAGATGAATGAACGCAACAGAATCGGCATTGCAAACACTAAATCTGCAATTCCTTTGTAACCGCTTAGTTTGAGGAAGAAATTGAGCGAGCGCCCATCAATTGGAGAGCCAATCACAACAACCTTGACCACTTTTTCAGGGTATTTAGAGGCGACACCGAGGGAAACAGAACCACCCATCGAATGCCCGACAAGTGGTGCTTTGACAATGCCAACTCTGTCCATGAACTGGTAAACAAGGTCAACATAGTTGCTGACCGAAAATTCTGTACTGCGATCCAGCGAATCACCGAAGCCGAAGAAATCGAGGGCGTAGGTACGGAAATATTTTCCAAGCTCTTCAATGGTTTCACGCCATAAAGCCCACGAGCCTAACCAGCCGTGAAGCAATATGACAGGACGCCCGCGTCCATAAGTTTCATAATGAACAATACCCTGCTCGGTTACCAGTGCTGGCACAGTCTTCGCCTTCCGGTCAGTTACGCTAATTATTTAGATAGCATTACCCGGCTGAATTAGCCTTCCATCTCTTCGAGGATGGTATAGAGCAATTCAAGCAATACATTACGAACACTGTCTTTTTCTTTCGCAATGCAGGGCAATAATTTAACCTCTGGCTCAAGACGCAATGCGATGCGTAAATCTTCAGGATCCCATGCATCGGGATGATCCTGTTTATTTGCTGCGACGACATATGGGGTTGGCGCATATGCCCGGAAGGTTTCCAGGATACTTTTCGCTTCACGGAAGGTTTCAGGCTTGGCGCTATCAACCATCACGATAAAGCCGAGCATACCTTCTGCGAGAATTTCCCACATGAAATCGAAGCGACGTTGACCCGGAGTACCGAACAGGTATAGCACAAGGTCATCATCTACAGTGATACGACCAAAGTCCATTGCAACAGTCGTATTTTCTTTTTCTAATGCTTCGGCTGTATCTTTACTGATGCCCGATTCAGTCGAAACAACATCAATTTCAGAAATTGATTTGATAAATTCGGTTTTACCCGAACTGAACGGTCCTGTTACAACCATTTTTACTGTCTGCATAATGCCCCGCTCTTTTTGTTATGTTGTATAACCGGATAGACAATTCCCGTAATAGTACTACAGGATGTTTAACGTCTCCAACCTGAAATTATTCAAGGATGACGACGGCTGATTGGCGGCTCTTAAATTGATTTGAGCTTATCAATCAGTTTATTGATAACTTTCTTATCAGGCTGGTTGGCGGCTTTCTTACGACGACGGCGCGATGATGTTTTCGGCTGTGCGTCAGCAGTTTTACGTACAAGTTCAACCAGACCGGCTTGATGTAATGCGAAGATCACCTTCTTGATTTCCGCCTCGCTCATATTGAGCACTTTCATAATCTGGCGGATGGTGTTCTTGGGATTAACATAAGACACAACTTTCCATTCGTCCACACTGAGGTGAATCCCCTTGAACTTTTCTTTGGGGTTTTCTGGAAAGCGCAGTGCCATATCAAGATCGTCGATGACGGCATTAATTTCAGCCATTTTCTGTAGCTGGCGTGACCCTTCAATAATTACATTTTCAAGGTCGATCGGTACGAGAATATGCTCGCTGCCCGGTGTTGCGTCGTCATCAAAGCGGAAAGGACCTTCAGTCCACGTCATCAAATTGTAAACAACATCCAGAATATGTTGTTTGATGCAACTCACAATATCTGCCTGGGTGACGTATTTAGCACCAATCAAGCGCATTGCGAGAGCTTTGTCAGACGTACCCTTCGCACGTTCTTTAAGAATCTTCGCCTGGTCGTCTGTTAGCTTGCCTGCTTTATTCAACACAGCAACAAGACCATCATCCTGTTCCGAGAATGTCGCGTAGACGAGCTTACCTTTATTGAATGCGACTCTGGCACGTTCAGCACCGGCTGCCATTTTTTCGTTTTTCATGGCATCTTTCTCGCCAGTAGGAACGGCTTCAAAGATGGTCAACATCCCGGTACGCCGACTCAGATTGACAAGGTTTAGTAACTGGGTTGTACTAAAGTCACGAATGTTACCCTGGAGTGGCATTTACGCCCCCTGAATCCAATCAAATACGGTAAATATTCAGGGTTGTTTGATTTTCGTTAAGATAACCCTGATTATAGCTGGACGGTATATCTCCGTCAATGAATTTGCTTAACTCTATTTTAGTTGAGGGTCAGCAAATCTGACTAGCTACCTACACATTCTAAAACATATTGTGTTTTCGCACAATTGATTTTAGCATTCAAGCGAATTAATTGGCAAATATCGTGGCTAAAGAGGGACAAATCATGCCATTTCGTCGTCTCACAGGGGGGATTTTATTCCTATTCACACTAATAGGAACTGGAATTCCCGCTATTTATGCACAGGAAGCAACACCCGAAACCACACCGGAAGTCACAGAAGTCCCCTGTATTCAGCTAGAAAATACAATAGGTCCCTGTGAGTACCAGGAGAATGTCAATCCACTCACAGGTCTGGTGGTTGATGATGTAAATAGTCTCAATCGTCGTCCGATAGTCGTGAAAGTATCAAATTCCCCTGCTATTGTGCGTCCACAATCGGGTATCGGTGAAGCGGATTTAGTTTTTGAGCATTATACAGAAGTGGGCATTACCCGTTTTTCTGCTATCTTTTTGAGCAATGCACCGACCCGTGTTGGTTCGATTCGTAGCGCACGTTTGATAGATTACGAACTCGCACCGATGTATGATGCGCTGCTAGCTTTCGCGGGTGCATCTATTGGCGTGGATAAACGTATCTATGGAAGTGAAGCTGTTGCAGCAGGGTTATGTGCGACCCGTGAAGATTACGACCAGTGCCTCGCAGAAGCAGCGATTATTGCTCCACCGGGTGTCGTACCACCATCTGATTTTGTTGATCGGGCGTATAAAGGGGTTTTATTCGGTTCACCCTATTTTTATCGCGATGAAACAGTTCCTGTGCCACATAACCTCTTTGTGAATCTCGATGCTTTGTGGCAACTCGCAGAATCAGATGGCAACAGCGGGCGACAGGATTTATCAGGTATGGCATTCAGCGAAGAATTACAGGGAGACGCAACAGGAAGCGGTATCTATGCACAGGTTCGCTACACGACAACGATTGTTGAGTGGCATTATGACCCGGAAACAGAGCGTTATTATCGCAGCACCGATGGTCAGCGTCATTTTGATGCCAACACGGATGAACAGGTCAGCGCAGCCAATGTCATTATTGTTTATGCAGGGCATTATCTGACCGACATAATCGAAAGTGGCTATGAGGACAATATTCACTGGAGTGCTCAAATTACTGTCTGGCCCGAAGGCGAAGCTGTGATTTTACGGAATGGTGTACGTTATGAAGGTCGCTGGTTACGTCCAACCCGTCCCGATTTGATGACCTTCGTAAGCAACGATGGAGAAGTTATTTATCTCAATCCCGGTAATTCATGGATACAGCTTGTTCGTTTGCCGGAGCAGATGAATCCTGAGAATGAATGGGTGATTGTGGAGTAAATTCATCGACCTTTCAGAATCTTAACTTACCTTTGTGCAAGGTCAGGCATTTATCCAGTAAGATAGCATTGAATTATCAAATTGACCTCATACATAGATGGAACAGGACACATACAGGCTTATGGGAAATCCAAATAAGCAAAATCCAGAAAAGAAAAATCCGATAGTAAGAGCTATCGGATTTCTATTCAGCAGTATTATCGGGGGATATGCTGCTATCACTCTGATTATCAGTGCATATTTTTACCTTGTCCCGCCACAAACGGCTGCCGCAGGGTTTGTGCTGAGCGGCTATTATCTCATACTGATTGCAACATTTTTCGTCGCGCTCATCATAGCGCTTCTGTTGCGAAAATTGTGGATCATACTGTTGCTACTCCCCAACATTCTGATTATCGGATTGTTTGTTTATCCCTACTATGCCCCCAAAACACCGGCGGTAGCAGATGGAATGACAATCCGGGTCATGACTTACAACATTCAGAATCAAACTGATGAAGGCATACGAAACACTTATGCTGAGCTCGTTGAGAGTATCGGACCGGGCATTGTGGCGTTTCAGGAATTTCCTGATTTCAATTATTTCCGGTGGCAGGACAGTGGTCAATTAAGTAGCTACCCTTATATTGCTATAGGCACAGTCAATGGAGAAAGTATTCCCGGACAGGGTGTTTATAGTCAATATCCTATCCTTTCAGAAGAAGTCTGGGTTTATGAGGATTTAAGTCCGAGTCATCCGCATCAGCGATTGGTCTTAGATATAAACGGGTCACAGGTGGTGCTGTATAACATTCATCCCTTCCCGCCGATTGAGTGGGATCGAGGCTATGCTTTTGCCGCAAATGCAGGTGACTTATTTGCCCATGCTGAAACCATGAACCGCCTGGTGGAACGTATTCAAGCCGAAACATTACCTGTGATTGTTGTTGGCGATATGAATATGAGTGACCAGTTCCCGCAATATCGCCAGATGTCCGGGATTCTGACCGATAGCTTTATGGAAGCCGGAGATGGTTTCGGTTTCACCTACCCTGCGGCACGGGGCATTCCACAATTGATTCGTCTGGACTACATTTTCTATAGTTCCCAGTTTCAAGCGGTCAATGCGGTTGTCTTAGCTGATATGAACACATCCGATCATCTCCCGGTTGTAGCTGACCTGGTGTTGAGCAATTAATCCGATTCACATCAACGATGTAGCTGTATACTGATGGTGTGCAGCTACATTTTTTATTTTCCCTATCATCGCCATAGTTTCAGGATATCAAAATCATAATGGGACAGAATAAGCAAGCCGATTTGAAGGCAGGTATAGGTCTTGTATTAAGCGGGCTGATTGCCATATACGCTGTTGTCACATTCATCATCGGTTTCTATTTTTACGTTTTTCCGCCGGATAATGCAGTCACCGCATTTTTCCTGTCAGGCTATATTGTGGTACTGACTCCAACATTTGTTATCGCCCTGCTCCTGGTGCTTACGATAAGACGCTGGTGGTTGCTGTTACTAGTACTGCCGAATCTATTCCTTATCGCCATTTATTTAGCACCATATTATGCGCCGAATCCAGAAATAGTCGTACCGGACGGGATTCCTATCCGCGTGATGACCTACAATGTCGAAAGTAAGTCTCATTTACCTGTGCGGAATATTTTTGCCGACCTGATTGAAGCAACCAACCCTGATATTATGGCATTTCAAGAATTTCGCGAGGACGGATACAACTACTGGCAGGAAGAAGGTCGTCTGTCTAATTATCCATATATTGCATGGGTGATGACAGATAATGGGGGCTTATCCGGTCAGGCAGTTTATAGCCAGTTCTCGATTATTGAAGCCGAAGAAATACGCTACGATGACCTGAGTCCTTTTCATCCCCATCAACGTTTGTTGCTGGACGTGAACGGGAGACAGATTGTTGTCTATAACATTCATCCCTATCCCCCGATTGAATGGGAAGGATTGTCGATTGCAGCAAATGAGTCAGATTTATCGGCACATTCGATTGCGATGGAACGTTTGCTGGTCAGAATGGAAGCGGAAACACTGCCTATGCTTGTCATCGGGGATATGAATATGAGTGACCGTTTCCCTGAATATCGCGCCTTAGCAGATTTAATGACCGATAGTTATCTGGAAGCAGGAAATGGTTTCGGGTTTACCTATCCTGCTGACAGTAGATTGCCGGAACTCATTCGTCTGGATTTTATTTTCCACAGTTCGCATTTTACGGCTGTAGATGCTTATGTTGTGCCTGACAATGATACGGCAGACCATCTGCCTGTGGTGGTTGATTTGATACTTGAAGATTAAGAATAAGGGCGGAGCAGTGCTGTCGCCCCTACCGGACATATCAGTTGATATGGTTGTCGATGACATTCATTAAAGCGGTGACATCACTGAAATTCTTGAGAACACCCTGTGCATAGTTATCACGACCGCCCCCGCGACCATCGAATTCTGCAAGAATAGCCCGTAAGAGATTTCCGGCATGGGCATCACTATCCTCAGCACTTGCAACGATGAGCGTCACATCTTCGCCTGATTTATTGGCTATCGCAACAACTTTGCATTCTGCTGTTAAAAGGTTTGCAAGCGTGCGGAGGTCTCCATTGTCGCGATTTTCAAAGCTAAGTTTGATCGCATCCCCCGGTGCATTTTCAATAATTTCCTGTGCTTCATAAGACAGTAATTGCTCACTCTGCGCGGCGACTTTCTTTGCGAGGTCGCTGCGTTCAGATTGCAATTTTTCTACCAGTTCTGGAATCTGTTCTATACCCGATGAGAGTAAATTTGAGGTTGTATCAATAGTTTGCTGATAGAGGCGGAATTGTACCAGGGCTTCCTGTCCGACCGCAAAGTGTATCCGTGAACCGCCTTTGTAATTTTCTGTTTTGAGAATTTTGAGCAGACCCAACATCCCGGTAAACGGAAAATGTGTTCCGGCACAGGCAGATAAATCAAAGTTTTCAATTTCAACGAGGCGAACATCCCCCGATACTTTGTCGAATTTGACAGCGCGTCGGAGTTCATCTAATTTTGGCGAGTCCGGCGAAACAAAATACGATTTCACTGCACGATTCTCTGTGATAACGGTGTTCGCTAAATTTTCTACTGTGTTAATTTGAACCTCTGTCAGGTCGGCGCAATCTATATCTACAGTCGATAAACCATAAGCATTCATCTTTACTGCTAAGGTTCCAGCGTTGAGTTCACGCAAAAATGCTGCCGATAAGCTATGCTGCCCGGTATGTGCTGCCATATTCCGGCGACGATATTCAGCGTCAATCTTGCCTGTGACCTGTGTTTCCGTTAATTCGCCCTCTATCACATGAAAAACGGTATTGCCCTCTTTGTAAATGTTGAGGATTTTGTGATTGTTGACTGTGCCTTTGTCAGCAGATTGTCCGCCACCTTCGGGATAAAAATAGGTTTCATCCAGGATGATTGTTGATGTACCATCTTCGTTTTTTTCTGTTGAAATGACCTGTGCTGTAAATTCAAAAACAAGTGGTTCAGCAAAATAGTGTTTCGTTGTCATAATTTCCTCTCTGAATGGTATCAATCTCACAAGAATATCACAGTATGCAAGTGCGGGATGACAAAATTGCGATATAATGAAGACAAATGGCGCGGCAAAAGGATTAATGCGGGAATGGCATCAAAGAATCTGGAGCAAGGGATACAGGCAATTCAACAAAAAGATTTGGGACAGGGCAGACGTTTATTGCGAATCGCGCTCAATAATGACCCCCTGTCACGACAGGAACGGGTGAATGCCCGTTTGTGGTTAGCAGAAACTGATGACGACCCGCAATACAAAATTGAGCAATATCGCGAAGCGCTTCAACTTGACCCTACAAATCAGGATGTTGTCGGACGGCTAAATTACTGGATTCAGCTTACGCAGCCCCCGACTAATCCTCCCCCGCAGGCAAATCCACCTGCTCAGGGTAATCAGCAGCAAAATTGGACACAACAACAGCCAGGGCAATCTTTTCCGCAACAGGGAAATCAGCCCTTTCAACAGCAAAATGACCTGAACCTGCGCCCGGAATGGGGACAAAATTCACCAACACAGGGCAACCCGCCTGTGCAGGGTAATCAACAGCAAAATTGGGGGCAACGCGGTACTCAATCATTCCCTCAACAAAATGATTTAAACCTGCGCCCTGACTGGCAACAAAATTCCCCCTCACAGGGACTGCCACCCGTGCAGGGCAATCAACAGCAAAACTGGGGACAGCAACAATTTAATCAGCCATTTGTATCACAAAATGATCTAAATATACGCAGCGATGGCACGTCACAGATGTTGCCGCAGGGACAGGGTTATCAGCACAACTGGCGACAGACTCAACCCAACTTCAATCAGGGGTTCGATCAGCAACTTTCAACACAAAATTTCCCGCCGGTACCCGATCAGTTTTCAACCGGACAGTTCCGGGCATTTCAAGAGCAACCGCTCCAATTATCACAGGTTCAGCGCACTGTGGGTATTCAAGGTGGATCGAATGGCGCAGGCACAGGTTTTTTTGTCACCCGTGATGGTTTGATTGCCACAACCCGTCATATCACCGGAGGCGAACGACAACTGGGTGTTCAATTGCTGGATGGGCGACAGATTGTTGGTCATGTTGTGCGGTCGTTCCCCGCGTATGACCTGAGCCTGTTGCAGGTAAATGTCCAACTGGCACATCTCATTCAGGTGTCACAGTCACCCGCTATCCCTGATAACATGCCGATTGTTGCAGTTACGCACACCGGAGAAGGTATCCGCAGCGCCAAACGGAGCAGTGACAACAAAATTGATTCGCACTGGTTTCCTACGCTGATTAATCATCTGAAGGATGCTGGAGGAAATCCGGTTTTTGATGGCAATCAGATGCTGGTCGGGATGATGACCAATAATGCCAGCCGTTCAAATGTTTACATGTATGGTTTGCACATTCACAAAATTTATGAGTTTATTGACCGATACATTCATGAAAAAGGTCAACTGGATGGGCAAAACACGCTGTACTGTAATTCCTGCGGGGTTATCAGTCGCGCACCCTCATTCGGGGGCTATTTCTGTGAAACCTGCGGCAATACACACCCCTATGCTGTAGACATTAAGCGCTATCCACAATCAAACTTAGCTGCATTGTACGGCGATGACCAGAGACAACCCTGCCCTGACTGTTCATCCCGTGCGGGTTTTTATAATAGAGCCTGTTTGCGCTGTGGCTTTCGACTATAGGAGGACTCGATGTTCTGGAGACAACAACAATCACAAAAAACCAATACCCTGCAACAACACGCTGGCGTTGTCGAGCAAATTTTAGCATCTATCGGTGTTGACCCGACACGCGCACGGATGGATACTGAAAACGGTTATGGCTGGAGCTTTCAACGGGGTTCGGCACTGATTGAGATTTATATTGCCGAACAGGAAGGACGTGAATACTTGCAGGTATTATCCCCTCTGATTCATGTTCCGATTGGTGGATTGTTGCCACTGTACCGTCGTTTACTGGAATTAAATCTCTCGTTGACAAATGCCTCTCTCGGCATCTATCTCGATGTGGTGTATGTATTTAATGAGCGTCCACTTGCCGGACTCGATGGCAACGAAGCGAATTTCATCATCACACAGATCGCAGAATATGCGGATGATCTCGATAATCAACTGGTTAATGAATTCGGCGGTCGCCTTTACGGGCAAACATAGAGAGTTATCAGTTTTTAGTGATTAGTTCTCAGTTTTTGCTGATGGGATTTTTGTACTTAATCGTTGCCTTATCAAATAAATCAAAAAGCCATTGGATGAAGCATATCCAATGACTCTGTACAGGGAAAACTAAGGGGCGATGATTGCCCCTTTTTCATATCACTTATGCGCGGTTGATTTCGATCCGGCGAGGTTTCACTTCTTCTGCTTTTGGAACAGTCAGAGTCAGGACACCATCGCTGTAGTCGGCTTCGACTGCATCTGCATTAACGTTGACAGGAAAACGCAGACTACGGCTCACTTTACCGGAACGACGTTCTCTGAGAATAGCTTTACCACGTTCTTCTGTGGTTTCGTCACTATTTTCTGCGGTGATAGTCAGAACATCATCATGCAAACGAATATCAATATTGTCTGAATTGATGCCCGGAACATCTGCGACAATCGTATAGCCTTCTTCGCTTTCGTGAACATCAAGTGTGATGTTGAAGTTATTGTTGGTCAGGCTACGATTCCATTCATTGACGATACGTTCAAAGTTATTTGGTGTACGACGAATGAGCATTTCTTATCCTCCTCACTCAAAAAGGATCGGTATATTTGCTTTACAACGCTATTGTAGTTAACCTGTATATGAACAAGTTATGAGCTGCGTATAAGATTCATCAGAGCAACATCAACAAAATATAAGAGCAAATATTCGTTCAACGTTAACGCTAATCACAGGAAATTTGTTTATACTTATATTGAGGAATAGTCATCAAGAATCAGATTAATGATATTGATGATATGTATTGCAAGGTTAGTGAGTGTAAGCAAAAGTGTGCAACTGGCACTTTTCCAACAAAGGTATAGTAAACATATGGATCAGGTAAATAATGAACTGTGTACCCGCAGGGCGATAAACGATAACACACACGCCTTTGTCATGTCCGGTGGAACACGGGATGCCGTTAAAGCAATGGCAAATCACATCGAAGAACTGCAACTTGCCCGTCAGTGGTATGGCATCGATCAGATTCGTATGCTGGTTGATGCACGGGAAGCGGTTGGTTTACCTATCCGGTATCTGTTTGAAATTTTGAGCGATTACAACCGGGCGTATCCCGATTTAGAACCTCCGGGACTCAAACTGGCATTTCTCCGCAGTCCTGACACGGTGATTCTGGATATTTATCATATGATGGCAGAGTTATTTGACCCGCCATTGAGTATTCAGTTCTTCATTGATGAAGATGCTGCCAAACGCTGGTTGATGAAATCCGATTAATGCGCTTACCCTATCAACTTTAAATCAGTTATAATGCTCCTCATATCTACACATGAGGAGTATTTTTGATGCTGGTCGGGGTTGATATTGGCGGTACATTTACAGACCTTGTTCTAAATATTGATGGCAAATTACGAATCCACAAATTATTGAGTACACCTGCAAACCCTGCGGAAGCGATGCTCAACGGACTGGATACTATTTCACCGGATGGTCTGGCAGCATTACGGCAAATCGCACACGGTTCGACGGTCGCGACCAATGCTATTTTAGAACGCAAAGGCTCGAAAACGGCACTCATCACTACACAGGGATTCAAAGACATCCTCTTTATCGGGCGACAGAATCGTCCTGATTTATATGCTCTTCATCCGACATTACCCGAACCCCTCATTCCCCGTGATTTTTGCTATGAAGTCCCCGAACGTCTCGATTATCATGGCGATGTATTACTTGATTTAGATGTATCAGCACTCGACAAAGTTCTCGATCAAATTGCAAAAAAGAATGTCGATGCGATTGCCGTCTGTTTTCTCTACAGTTTTATCAATCCTGACCATGAAGAACAGGTGAAACAACGGATTATTGAACGCGGCATGGTCGAAGATTGGCAGGTGGTTTTATCTGCTGATGTGTTACCGGAATTCCGTGAATATGAACGGGCAAGCACAACGGCTCTTGAAGCCTATGTTCGTCCGGTAATGACCCGCTATGTAGATCGTCTGATAGATGCCCTGCCGGATGATGCAACCTTACGCATCATGAAAAGTGATGGCGGTGTAATGCACGCTGAACATGTAAGAGAAAAAGCCATCAATACAGCATTGAGTGGTCCGGCAGCCGGAGTTATTGGTGCGTTTCATATTGCAAAGTTAGCGGGATTCGATCACATTATCACCCTCGATATGGGCGGCACATCAACCGACGTTGCTTTATGTCCCGGTGAGCCTCAAACATCTCAGAGTTCAGAAATTGACGGGCTTCCCTTACGGGCACGACTACTCGATATTGAAACAATCGGTGCAGGGGGCGGTAGTATTGCTAGAGTTGATGCGGGCGGCGCGTTGAGAGTTGGTCCGGGGAGCGCCGGGGCAAATCCGGGTCCGATCATTTATGGACGCAAAGGCGACCAGATTACAGTCAGTGATGCGAATGCTATTCTCGGGCGACTTGACGCAGACCACTTCTTAGGTGGCAATATGTCGCTTGATTTGAAAGCAGCGAATAAAGCATTCAAAAAATTAGCAAAATTGATCGACAAGAGCATCATTGAAGCCGCTAAAGGGGTGATTGATGTTGCAAATGTGAATATTGACCGTGCGGTGCGACGTGTATCTGTTGCAAGGGGACATGATCCGCGTGATTTTACACTGGTTGCTTTTGGTGGAGCAGGACCCCTCCATGCCTGTGAAGTTGCAGAAAGATTGGGCATGTCACGGGTACTAATACCGCGTTATCCCGGCGTACTTTGTGCATATGGTTTACTGGTTGCCGATGTCAAAGTTGACGATAGTCTGCCGATTCTGGTACGGGCAAATCGGGGCATAGTGGCACGGTTACGTGCGATGCAAGCTGAATTACTGGCTAGCGGACGCGACGCACTCCGCAGAGAAGGTATCCCGGACGAACAGATGGAGTTTCAGATTTATCTGGATATGCGGTATCAAGGACAGGCACATGAACTGACGATTCCCTTCGGTGGCGATATTATTTCTGATTTTCATAATGCACATGCTGCGGCTTACGGTCATTATATGGATGACAAGCCAATCGAAATCGTTAACATGAGGATGCAAGCAAAGGGCAATATCCTTGTGCCGGATGTCGCACCGGAAGCATCTAAAAATATTTCAGCAGACGAAGCATTTCTCGGAGACAAAAAATCACCTGCGGGGGGTATCATGGCACTATATGAACGGGATGCTCTCGCACCGGGTGCAAGATTTAGCGGAGAAGCGCTTGTTTTCCAGCTAGATAGTACTGTTTATATCGCCCAGGGATGGTCAGCGCGGGTCGATGCTTACCGTAATCTGATTCTGGAACGTCTGTAGTAGGATTTATTATTTTATCGAATACAGAATGCGAACACTCTAGTTCCGGTCACATTCCCTGTATGGCTAATGTATTTTGTGACATTTGTTACTATTAGTAACAATTAATGTTTTGTAATATAAAAACTGGTTTATTATAAGACATCGAAACATTAGATCACGAGTTGGCAAATGGAACGTATCATTAAAAACCCCGAAAACCCGAATTTAATCATCTGGCAAATCAGAATGCCAATGACCTGGGATGATTTTCATCTCGACCTGGATCAAATACAGGCATCCGCTAGAAAAGCATCTGAACCCTTCACGATCATTTTACATCCACAGGGAACGATGCCAAAAGGCGACGCAATAGCTCATATCAAACGCCTCATCAGATTGGTTGGAGATTCTAAAAGCATTGAGCGTTGTGTCATTGCTGTCGATAAGAGTGACCCGGTTGGTATTGCCTTCCTGAATATGGCAATACGTCTATTTGCATCGCATAACAAGGTGCGAGTTGTAAAATCATATGAGGATGCTCTGGAGCTCGTATAATCAGCCAGTTCAGAAGATGATGTTTAATAGTTGAGCATCATCTTTTTTACTGAAGTGGTAACAGTATCCAATTTTTAATTTAGAAATTAGATTTTCGGGTTATAATCTGGTTAGAGAATTCATTATAGTAAAGTGAAAATTATGCTCAAGATTTACACCGATGAAACAAATCCGAATATCACACGCTGGGAATTTGATAGAACAACCACATGGGAAGATTTCCATCAAGGCATCGACAATCTCAAAGAACAGGCTCAAAATACCGATAAGACATTCAGTGTGATTGCGACTACAACCGGACAAATGCCACGCGGGAACGCACTCTCACACCTCAAACGGCTCATTAAGGTTGTAGGTGATTATGATGTGATTGAGCGATTTGTTGTTATCAATCATAAACAGAATCCTGTTGGACAGGCATTTGTAGGCATGGCACTCAAATTATTTGCAGGACACGACAAATTACGTATTGTGCAATCCGAAGAAGAAGCACTATCTCTCGTTTAGGCGGTCATAATTATAGAGATGATGGTAGTTAGCACAACTGTTACTGCCATCAAAAATTCGACAAACATACTTGCCAGTACCACCCAGAAGGCTGTTTCGCCCGTATTGAAGGCATGTTCATGATCGCCTGTTCGCACAAATTCAAGCAGGAATACAGCAACCATTCCCCCGAGGAAACTCCCCACAATCGGAACGGGCGTGCCAATTATCATGCCGATGAAAAAGGCAATCAAGCTCAAACAGGAGACCTTGCGCCCTTTTAAGCCGAAAAGTGGCATCCACACACCGGAAGAAATTCCAAGAACCATCATGATGGTGACAATGACACCCGCCCACAGGGGAAAGCGCGTAAAGCCTGTCAATGCCCCGAAGATAATCGCAATTGCCCATTCGAGTGCTGTCACAGGAATTGATGGCACTAATATCAGGAATAATGAGCCAATCATCAAGACGATGGTGGTGAGAATTAAAAGTGGTTCGGGAAATTCAATACCCATGAGATACTTTCTGCCTGTATGTTGTGTTCACTTCATTATACGTGATTGCGAGATAAACGTCGTATAAGATACAATTCATTCTACAAATTTTCATATCAGGGATTCATATGCCAGTAGATGCGATTTCATTAGAAGTGTTCAAAAATTTATTTGCCAGTGTTGCCGAAGAAATGGGTGTGACACTGCAACGGGCAAGTTTTAGCCCGAATATCCGGGAACGCCTGGATTTTAGCTGTGCTGTATTCGACCCGCAGGCGAGAATGGTTGCACAGGCTGCCCATATTCCGGTTCATCTGGGGAGTATGCCTGCATCGGTTGAGTATGCAATTGCAGAATTTGAGGATATTAATCAGGGGGATGTGATTGTTCTCAATGACCCCTATCGTGGTGGAACACATTTACCGGATATTACAATGGTTTCGCCTGTATTTGCCGCCAGTGAAATTGCATTTTTCATTGCCAGCCGTGCCCATCATGCCGATGTCGGGGGAATGTCACCGGGTTCATTACCTTTGAGTACCGAATTGTATCAGGAAGGTATCATCATCCCGCCTGTGAAGCTCAAACTCAGTGGCTGGATTAACGAGGGTGTGATGGTGATGATTGTGGCTAATACACGCAATCCAGAAGAACGCAAAGGTGATATTGAAGCGCAATTAGCGGCACATCGGGTCGGTGAAAGTCGCATGATGGACTTAATGGCAACGCATAGTGTTGAAACAACATGGGAACATGCAGATGCTCTGATGGATTATTCGCTACGGATGACCGAAGCAGTCATCGAAAAAATCCCTGATGGTGATTATCACTTTGAAGATGCGCTTGAGGGAGATGGTCAAACCGAAATGGATATTCCTATCCGGGCAACTATCCATGTGCGCGGCAATCAAATGGAAGTTGATTTTGAGGGCAGTGCGCCGCAGGTTGCCGGAAATGTCAACGCGGTGAAAGCGATTGTCCGCAGTGCGACATGGTATTGTGTGCGATTGCTTGCCGAGGATGATGTCCCGGTCAATTACGGATGTTTTGCCCCTGTGACTGTGATTGCACCGCAGGGCTCGGTTTTGAATCCTTATTTTCCGGCGGCAGTCTCGGTTGGTAATACCGAAACCGGTCAACGGGTGGTCGATGTGGTTCTCGGAGCATTAGCACAGGCATTACCGGAGATTATTCCTGCCGCATCCCAGGGCACAATGAATAATTTCACTGTCGGGGGATTTCAGAACGGGCAGCAATTTGTTTATTATGAGACGATTGGTGGCGGACATGGCGCATCAGCATCCGGTGATGGACTATCCGGGCGGCAGAGTCATATGACCAACACGATGAATACGCCGACAGAATCACTGGAAATGTCCTACCCTATCCGTGTGTTGCAATACGGTCTTCGTGAAGGTAGTGGCGGCAATGGTCAGTATAAGGGCGGTGATGGCATTGTGCGTGAGTACGAATTTTTGACGGATGCGACCATCACCATAAACAGTGAACGGCGAAATCGTGCGCCTTACGGTATTAATGGTGGAGAAGAAGCTGCGAAGGGTCGTAATAAGCTGAATCGTAAAGGCAAAAAACACGAGATTATCAGTGGCAAGTATACGACTCAGGTATCACCCGGCGACAAAATTACAATCGAAACACCCGGTGGTGGTGGATACGGTAAGAAGTAAAACCGATAAAATGTCTCTTTCTAATCTCGCAGACAATCTAAAGAAATCAAAAAACGCAGTCTTAGTTGTCGGTGCAGGCATTTCCTATACGACTGGCATCCCTTTAGGTTATCGTATTCCTATGGAATATGGGGGAGCTCATCAAGATTTGTTGAAGGAACACAGCATTCTTTCAATCTGGCAAAAAGCAAATGAAGAAAAAGGCAAAACCCCGGAAACATTCCAAGAGCAATTTGTAGTTGAATTTATAGATGTCTACTTAAACTCAACTGAACTTCAACAGACTTTTCTTGATTGGTTATCAGAATTAGAAGCTATGTCCGGCGTTAAATCTGATATTCATGCTGCATTTGTGATTGCATGGCTAAATCGTGTATTTAAACATCTAATAACAACCAACTGGGACTTTTTGCTGGAATATCAAATTGAAGCAATCTACGAAGAAGCCTATTTTGACCCCTTTGCTTCGATTACTTACACATACGGCAATGGTAAAACAAGCAAATTACCATCGGACAGGCTCTTTTTCCTTGAGCAATTAGATGCAGAGGATTATTTCTGGCATCCCCGTTGGGACATTGTTGCTCAAGAATCCGACTTAGAAAATTTAAATCGTTGGAGTCGTCCTGTCTGGAAGATACATGGAAGTCCTTTCTTTCTGGCATGTCCTGCATGTGGCGGGTTCTCACGATGGAAGCATACCAACAAACTAACGGTGGGTGATCCCTGCCCTACCCATGCCGAACATCTTCTACAGCCAGAATTGACTTTCTGGGGATATGGTATTGATAATCAATCTCCTGCTGTATGGAAGCGTTTGAAAGGGCATTTAAAACGTAGCGATATGATAGTTGTTTGTGGATTCAGTGGTGCCGGGAGCGATGCCTATTTGCGAACAAAAATCGAAGAACACCCGAATACATGGGTCGTAAACCCGGATGCGGGTGAATGGGATAGGTCATCTGTGAATTATATAAAAGGCACAGCCTCTGACTTAGCAAATATGCTAATTTCTGATTTTTTAACATAAAATACACTGCGATTGGACACCCCGCATAGATGAAATAATATTCTGCCACTTTGCTTTATATCCGATAAGAAATAGCCCTCTAATAATTCGTGGTATGATTATAGCGTTTAATAATTCGCGATAAGGAGATTTACATGATTAATCTCAGGCTTGATGGTGCTGTGCGAACATTGATACTGACACTTCGGGCGCGGGCAGAAGAGCAAAAACAGGATGAACCGCTTATCCGTGACCCCTGGTCGGCAGATTGGTATGCCTTTATGCCGGACAGTAAAAAACTGGATGAATGGTATAACCCGAATTTTCAACTGGCAACAGCGATTCGTAGCCGTTTGATAGATGAAGCAGTAGAAGCGTTTGTCGAATCTCACGATAACCCGGTCGTTGTAGAATTGGGTGCGGGATTTTCAACACGCTATTTTCGCATCGGTGAAGGTAAATCAACATGGATTGAACTCGATTTAGATGAAGCAATTTCTGCCCGGCGTAAACTGGATATTGAAATTGATAATCACTGGTTCATCTCAACCGATATGAGAGAAACAGACTGGATGAATTTATTGCCGGATGTCGATGCTAAAAATATGATTTTCATTGCGGAAGGGGCACTCATGTTCCTTGAACCGGAAGCTGTTGATAGATTGATTGGCACGCTAGCAGATCGTTTTTCAGGGGCGAATTTTGTCTTTGATGTGATTAATCCGGGTTATCTGGAACGGGCAAATGAAACAACCCCTGATATAAATGCACCCATGTTATGGGGAGTCGATGTTGATGAATTGTCCCGATATAATTTAAGTATTGATGAGACACGCTACTTATTAATGGAACACCCGGAACGCTGGGAAGCGATTGGTGTCGAGAAGAAAAATCGCAAAAAAGACCGTAGCGGTTATGTTGTCGCAGCGAGATTATCATAAAGTCACACATTTTTACCAGCAAAAAAATTACATGGACACAGGCATAACATCCTGTGTCTTCTTATATTAAAAACAGGACATTTATTATGAAAACGATTCGCTGGGGAATCATCGGTGTCGGGGATGTGTGTGAAGTTAAGAGCGGTCCCGGTTTCCAGAAAGCACGAAATTCGGAACTGGTTGCTGTCATGCGCCGGAATGGTGAGAAAGCAAAAGATTTCGCGGAACGTCATGCTGTGCCGAAATGGTATGACGATGCCGATGCGCTGATTAACGATGATGATGTTGATGCGGTATACATTGCTACCCCGCCCTATGCCCACAAAGATTATACGGCAGCAGCCGCAAAAGCCGGCAAACCTGTTTTTGTTGAAAAACCGATGGCATTGTCTTATAGCGAGTGTCAGGAGATGATCGCGACCTGTCAACAAGCCAATGTGCCACTATGGGTTGCTTATTATCGACGCTGTTTGCCACGTTTCGTCAAAATAAAGGAATTGATTGATTCTGGCGCAATCGGAAACGTTGGTACGGTGTCGATTACCCTGCGTAAGCCCCCTGTTGATATCGGTCAGGGGATTCCCTGGCGGGTTCAAGCTGATCTATCCGGCGGAGGCATTTTCGTCGATGTCGCGGTGCATACACTGGATTTTCTGGATTACGTTTTAGGGTCAATTTCCTCTGTGAGTGGAACAACACACAATCAAGGTAAACTTTATGATGCCGAAGATACTGTAAACGCAATGTTTAGCTTTGAATCGGGCGTAACAGGGGTTGGCTCATGGTATTTCAACAGTCATGATTATTTCGATGAAACGGTAATCGCTGGAACAGAGGGACACATTGCTTTCTCTAGCTTTAATGATGATGCTTTCAAACTGGTCAACGAAGATGGAGAGCAATTGATTCAGGTTGATAATCCGCCGCATGTGCATCAGCCACTTATTCAGACGATTGTAGACGAATTAAACGGTAACGGGCTTTGTCCATCGACAGGGATTAGCGCCGCCCGTACCACAGAGGTGACTGATAAAATTTTAGGAATCTCGTCTTGAGGTGTCAGAAAATTCCAACAATATAAAAATTCTTATTGTAATGCTTGTCTCAATAGTCTGCCCGTCATATCATAGAGATAACTATTGAATGTGCGTTAGGTCTGGTCGTCACATGGATGTCGGGTCGTTAGTCAACAATCAGTATAAAATCATCGAGCATATCGGACGCGGGGGTATGGCAGATGTATGGTCTGCACGCGATACCCGTTTGCGCCGGATGGTTGCTATCAAAACTATTGTCGCGGGTTTGAGCAAAGACATTGACCCGGTAGAATTATTCAAGCGCGAGGCACACACAATCGCGCAGATGGAACATCCTCATATTTTGCCGATTTATGATTTCGGTGAATTTGAAAATAGCCTCTACATCGTCATGCGCTATATCACGGGTGGTTCTCTGGAAGATAAGCTCCGTGAGGGTCCCATGCCGCCGGAAGATGTCCTCCGTATGGGAGAGTCTATCGGACAGGCACTTGATTACGCGCATTCTAATAATGTGATTCATCTGGATTTGAAACCGCCTAATATTTTGCTGGATAGTAGCGGATCACCGTATCTGGCAGATTTTGGTCTGGCGACTGTGCTTGACCCTGAAGGACGGGCACGGAATCCGGGGAGCGGTACACTGCTCTATATGGCTCCCGAACAGATGCTTTCCGATACGATTGACCACCGCGCCGATATTTATAGTTTCTGTATCATGCTCTATCACATGCTGACCGGACATTTGCCCTTTGATGGCAATATTCCTCTATCGATGTCGCAGGTGCAACGCGATATTGGCTTACCGAGTTTGCGGGATCAGGTCAATTATTTGCCGGATACGCTCACTGATTTATTGCGACTGGGGACAATTGAGGATCCAAAATTCCGTCCTGAAACACATATGGAAGTCATGGATCAGTTCAGGAATATTTTACAACCCGCAGGAATTGTAGCCGGATTTGATAGTTACGATAACGATTATAAAATTGAATCCGACCCCTATAACATGCTGACCGAACCGTATGGCGGTGATATTGAAGATGCTGATTTGCTGGAAGCAGTCGATGTCTATTCCCGCGCACGGTATGACTGGCAAGGGGGTCAGGGGCGCTTTCTGCTCGGTGTGACTAATTTCATTCTGATGTCGGATTATTATCAGAATGCGAGTATGTTCAATCTCAGCATCGACAAAGCCGGGTATCAGGTTCTGTTGCGCGGTGCTATCGAATACGATTATGAACTCGAATACTGGTGGCATATGCTCGGGGACGATGACCGTCGCTGGGTTTGCCTCCATGCTTTGAGAAGTGGCAACACCCCTGCCCGTATCCGTGCGTTGTATCGGCTGGAAACACTGCCCGATGAAGAAGGCACAGCCGTTATTCCGCGATTGGTAGCACAGGCATTAGAAGTCGAAACCGATGAAACAGCAAAATTAGCGGCTCTGACGGTACTCGGCACAAGAGCACGTCTGATGAAAAAACGTCCCCGGATGCAAATTATGACAGAGTATCGTGGACGCTTAATCACATCTATGACACGGCTTGGAATCGAAATTGCGCCGCCCTCCGAGTGGATTGATAGTGTTTATTCAGAAGATGTGGATACACTGGTCGCAGAACAGGCATTTGACACTTCGCCTAAAGTTGCTGAATTTGCTGCTAGAACAGCGGGTAAAATGCGCTCACTGGCAGCCGTCACGCATATTTCAAAAGAACAGCAAAATCAACGAAGCGGGGCATTACAGGCGCTTGCTTTCATCCGTGATGAAGCCCCTTCCCTGCCGGATATTGTTAGCCGGGAAGCCCGTTTTTATGCCTGGATAACCAATACCACACGCCGTTTAACAGAAAAACCGCTGGAACTGATTGCCAATATTATCATGGTTTTCATTATGGGCTGGCTTGCAATGGGTAGCCACGTCTGGGGGTCATGGATTATTTCTGTCGGGTCGGTTTCTCCGCAGCGCTGGACGAACACTATCGGACTCGGCATGATTTTTGGCTTGATGATGGCAATCACTTATGTGCTCAGTGTTGCCCTATCCGAACGTTTGCGGGGATTCTGGGTATGGTGGATGCGACTGCTATTAGCCTCGTTCGCGGGGTATACGATGGGTGTGCTATCCTTTGCCAGTTACCGATTTTTCTTCCTGCAAGAAAACATCCATGTCATTTTATGGGATCAGATGCGCTTTGCAGGATCAGCCCTTGCCTTCGGTATCGTTGCCACAACAATGCTCCGCTTAAAAGCATGGCAGGGCACCGTTCTAACGACAATCACCACATTCACCAGTATTTATGTCATTCATGGTGCAAGTTATTTCCCTGACGAAACAACGATTGTTCCTGTTACTGTGATTGCCCTGTTAGCAGGTATTTTCTGTGGATGGCGTGCAGCACAATTGACCGGATTTAGCATCAACAGTCAATTGCTTAATGGTCGAATTATCCCGCTCATTATCGGTGTTTTAGCTGGCATTGCATGGTCGGTGCTGTTCTGGCAGGTCAATCTGACGATGTGGCAGAATCTATTAGATGGTGTGACCTTCACCTGGGATAGAGTCCTGCTGCATTCAACTGTGAATGTCATCACCGGGTTCTTAGTCGCCTATTTGCTTAACAATGTCGGGCGGGTCAGCTTTACCATCAGTGCAATTGCAAGTTTCGGCATTGCTTATGGAATGCTGGCGTGGCAATTTTTCGATTACAGCTATACTGTGCCGATGGTTAGCCCTGCATTCGATGTCACGTTTGCAGATGGAACGCCTTTATTGCCTGTCACCGACAATCCGCTCATTTTCCATCTGGATGACAAGCTCGGCAACATTTTTACCCTCACATTACCCTTTGTGATTGTGATTGCATTGGGAATGAACATGCCGGGATTTCTCTCCGGCTGGCAATCATGGGTTGGTGAACCTCGCACAGCCAGAGATCGCAGTGCGTGGATGACGATTACACTCGGATATATGATGGTGCTGACTGCTCTCATCAGCGTATTGACTCTGTTCTCTACAGGCTTCAACTATATGCTATGGGAAGTTGGTTGGAGTGCCTGGGGATTTATAACATTTGTCCTGTTGTTCGCAACATTCCGATGGGCAAAATGGGGCGCAGATGGCTTAATCATCAGTGGATTGTTACTGCTGGTCGGGAGTATTGCTTTCGACGGGGTGGCAATGTATCAACAGGCATCCATCGGGCATTTCCCGCAATTGCTCAGTCCTGTGCCGCAAATTAGCAATACCCTGCAAAATGTTGGTATATCAGCCCCTATCCATGAATATCATGTCTGGGGAGTCTGGTCACTGGTGCTTGCCCTCTTTGTATGGGGCGCGCAACGACAGCGCCTATGGGGTGGTATCGGACTGGTCGCACTGATTGTCGCCTGGTTTATCGTCGTATTTTCAAGTTCGATGCAGGGCAGTGTGGCGATTTTTGCGGTGACAAATGTTGCCTTGCTGTATTATGTCCTGCAAAGTAATTACGAATTGATGGAAGTCTCGCGACTTAAATTACCCTCATTCTTGCAAAGAGCACAGGGAGCGACCCCTGTTCCTGAGACACTTGTCGGTGTACGTAATCCCGATTTTCCGGCAGCGCCTCCTACTCAAATAATTTCCGGGGAAGAAAGCTACAATAAACCGGTCGCGCCGGACATGATGAAAACACAATCGCCATCTATGGATGCCCTGCGGCAACTGGATACTGTGGATTTCATCAATATGCCGGAGGTTGACCCTAACAACATGGAAACACAGACACCGATTCAAATTAATACAGAAGACCTGTACACACAATTTCCGCGTCATAGCGAAATGGCAGGTTTTGATACAGAGGAATCGGGTGGTGATGAAAATGTAACCGAGGTTAAAATTCGGCGGGATAATGATCCTTCGAAGTTGGAAACTGAACTCGACCCGCAGAACCGTCACACATCCGGTTTTAAAATCAGCCTGGATACGGCGGCTCTCAAACAGGATAAACCATCTGAACCCGATGAAACGCCGGAAAAAAGTGGCTTGACCGACATCAAAGTCAATCTCGACACCAGCAGTTTAAAGACACAAAAAACGCCCGATACAGTAGATGATAGCAAGAGTGGTCTGACTGACATCAAACTGAATCTCGATACCAGCGCTCTCAAAAAGGATAAGCCATCTGAACCCGATGATAAACCGGAAAAAAGTGGTTTAACCGACATCAAACTGAATCTCGATACCAGCGCTCTCAAAAGAGATAAACCATCCGAGCCGGAAAAACCTGTGGAAAGTAGTGGTTTAACTGACATCAAAATCAATCTTGATACCAGCGCTCTCAAACCGCAATCCGATGAGACTAAAACATCGCCTGCACCAAAATTCAAGTTTGACCCGAAGAAACCTGTCGATAATAATACGGTCAAATTTGATAGTCACGATGAGGATGAGGACGAATAATCTCATCCTGCAAGAGGTGAGGAAATTAGAATGAGAGGGAATCGGATGCAGACACTTCTGCTGATGGCGGCGTTTTTCGGGATGACAGGTGTTGCTCTCGGTGCGTTCGGAGCACATGGATTATCGGCTATTCTGGAAGCGAACGGGCGCGAAGAAACTTTCAGGACGGGCACGCTGTATCATTTAATTCATGCGCTGGCATTATTCGGGCTTGGCATTCTAGCCACACAAATTGATAGTCAAGTACTAACCTATGCCGGATATGCCTTTGTCGCGGGGATTTTGTTGTTCAGTGGTAGCCTGTATATTCTGTCAATTTTTGATATTCGCATTATGGGCGCAGTTGCTCCATTCGGCGGAACAGCATTCATCATCGGCTGGATTTTGATTGGTGTTGCTGCCTGGCAAAATGGCTAATTCATGCAAAATATAATGGCATGACCCGGTATAGCCATGCCATTTTTGCTTTGTTTCAGATGATGCTCAATCAAGAAAGAATCGTGAGCGGTCTTCTGTGCTAAATTCACGGGTCAATGTAGAACGGGCAATGTCTAATAACCGATTTTGATCAAAAAGCCAGTAATAGATAGAGCCATTACTGGAATATGTTAGAAGGTGACTCCGATCTGCTGTCCAGATTGCCCCCCAGATTTGCCCACCCTGCGTTAAAATAATCGGTGGCACATCAAGATTCGCCAGATTCCACAGGCGAATTTGTCCATCTGCCGCCCAGGTCAACACTTCTGTTTCATCATCACTCCACATTGCACCACGTACCTCGGTAAAATGAGGCATGGTGAATAATAGCGGATCATCACCATTTACCGACCAGATATGCACTCTACCCGTGCTTGTCCATGTCATGAGGCGGGATTCATTGGCATTGAAAATCAGTCCGTTCACAGGATCATCATGCTGAAAAATTACAGGGTCAGTAGCCGGGGCATTCACATTCCAGATTCGCGCTGTACCATCTTCCGAGGCGGTTGCAACACGGTTTTCATCATCTATCCATTGAGCATGATAGACGATATTTTCATGTCGTAACACAGCAAGGGCTGCATCAGGATTATCAATATCCCAGATTCGCGCTGTATTATCTTCCGACCATGACAGTATTTGTGTTTCATCACTGTTCCATGTTGCACCAAAAACAACATCTGCATGATACATGATGGCTAATGGTTCGGTTGTGTTATTCACATCCCATACACTCACCGTCCCATCATCAGTCCAGGACAGTATCCGGGTTTCATCATTGTTCCAGCTTGCTCCTCTGACACTGCTTTCATGCTGGAAAATTTCGAGAGGCTCATCGGTATTCGTGATTGCCCAGATATAGACACCCCCGTTAGCCGAAGCTGTCAAAATACGGGTTTCATCTGTACTCCAGATCGCCGTTCTGACATGTTCTCCGTGTTCAAAAATTATAGGTGGCTCCGACTCTGCTATATCGCGGACAACAGCAGTACCATCAACCGACGCGGATAGAATCCAATTTTCCGTACTATCGAATAATACAGAGTCTACCCATTCAGCATGATGATAGATACGTAAGACATCGGAGTTGACACCGACCTGCCAGATACGCACGGTTGCATCACTGGAATTGCTCATCACCCGCGACCTATCTGCACTCCAGTTTGCATCAAACACTGCCCCGTCATGGCGCATCAAACTAATCAGGGGATAGGGTGAAATAGTACTCCAGATACGAACACCGCCATCGTTAGATGATGTTAACATTTGCTGATTTTCCGTATCCCATTCTACAGAGTTTACAGGTCCTTCATGGGCTAAGGTATACAGTACCCGCGCTTCATCTTCGATTTCCCAGACACGTACCAGACCATCGAATGAGGCGGTATAAATTTGTGTTTCATCATCATTCCAATCAGCAGAATAAACTGACCCGCCGTGTCCTCCCAGTACAAATAACGGTGTTTCAGGATTCTCTACATCCCATATTGACGCTGTAGCATCACGGGCATAGGTCATCAGATGTGTGCCATCTGTATTCCAGCTTGCTCCCCATACCCAGTTACCATGTTCGATGGTATAGAGAGGTTCATCCAGATTTTCGAGAGTCCAGACCTTCGCGGTATTGTCGAATGATGTACTAACAAATTGTGTTTCATCCGGGTTAAACGCCAAGAATTGCACTCTATCACCATGTGCATCAATGACGGTACGGGGTTCATCCGTATCATTTCTATCCCAGATGACAATCGTTCCATCATCCATGCCTGCCACAATGAGTGTTTCATCGGTATTCCAGATCACATTTGAAACACTGGTTTCATGTTGCAACGTCAGTAACGGGCTATCCGGGTTATTGATATTCCAGATACGGATGGTCATATCTTCCGAATATGAGAGAAATTGTGTTTCATCGGCACTGAAAATGAAGGCGTTGACCTTTGCATCATGTTGAAAGACTGCCAGTGGTTCGGATTGTACAGTAGCATCCCGGAGATATACGTTGCCACTATTGTCTGCGGAGAGAATGCGCGTTTCCGATGAATTCCAGACACTGAATTCCACATCATCAGCATGTGCCAGATAAATTTGTTCCTGAACCGGATTGCTCAGGGCAGCTATTAGAGCTGTAAAACTTTCGGGACGATAAACACTGAAAGACGGGTTTTCATTAAAGTGTGACACAGATTCCAGAGCCAGTAGTTGCGCGTTCATCGGAGACCCTGAATCCAGTTGTTGTGCAGATAGCCCGGCAAAAAACAACGCTTCAGTTTTCCAGGATTGAGTCTGATTCACATAAAAGGCAGAAAGTAAGCCGATAGCGGCAACTATAACCAACAGGATACCCACTATTGTTGCCCGAAAAAATCGACGCTGGAATGTTTCACGGCGTTCGCGTTCAGCTTCCAGATTTTCCTGATGCTCAACTTCTGCAATACTGGCAGCGAGGAATTCCCGTTCGAGTTCAGTCAGGCTAATATCTTCAGAAGCAGTCACTTCTTTAAACTGTTCGAGACGCATTCCGCCTGTTAAAAATTCTTTATTCCGGTTGGTTTGCTGCCATTCTTCTGCCATAGTCGTAATGATGCGGCGTAATCGTAATTCTTCGCGGCTATCATCTATCCATTGCCGCAATCGACCCCAGTTACGAATCAACGCTTCATGTGCAACTTCCACGGTCGGGTTACGGGTTTCATCATCTTTGTCGAAAGTTAACAAACGATATGTTCCATACAAATTGAGAATTTCACGGCGGGTTTCTATATCAGACATATCCGGGTTGAGAATTTCACTGTGGAATGCCCGTCGCCGGGTATCTTCTGTGCCTTCACCGGGTGTTACCAGATTGAGAAATATGCGCCGGATAGCATCCTGTCCGGCAGTATTTTGTTCCTGATACAAATCTTCTGCACGGCGGGTCAATGCTCCGGTTACGCCACCGATTTCATGATAGGAACGGAGCGTTAGTTTAAATTGGTTGCGACGTTCGAAAATTTCTGTCAGGGCATATTGAAGCAGAGGCAATGCAGCTAATTCGTCGCTCACATCGTCAATAATTGCCTCGACCAGACCTTCTTCAAAAGACAAATTGAGGTTGCTAGCAGGCTTTGTGATGGCTTCTTCTAACTCTTCACGATTGAGCGGTAAAACAATCTCTGTGCGGTTTAGAATCAGACGATGCAAATCTTGATTGGTAATCAAGCGATCAAAAAAATCAGCGCGTATTGTAATTATCAAGTGGAGCTTATCAGTGACATGCCTGACCGCGTGAAAGAGGATTTCAATAAATTTTTCTCGCTCATTATCATCTGCAAGCGTGTATAGTTCTTCAAACTGGTCAATGACAACTAGCAGCTTATCATCAACCCGCGGGAGGACTGTTTGCAGGGCAAGCATCAGTGCATTCGACTGGATTGACCCGTCAAACGTAGTCGTTGATTTTAGAGCAACACGCTTTAGAGCGTTTTCGAGCGCGGTGAGTGGCGATGTTCCAGGAGTAAATTCTACATAGTACCACTTATCCGAGCCGTCTATTGCGCCATCGCGTAAGCGGGGTACGAGTCCGGCATTCACAAGACTCGATTTACCACTGCCACTGGGTCCAACTACTGCCAGAAAACCGGAATGCTCATCAGTTTCTGTCAGGCGTCCGATAAGATGGGTCATCATTTTTTCACGACCAAAGAATTCGCTGGCATCGGCGGCATCAAAAGCCCGTAAACCTTTATAGGGATTTGCGATTTGTATATCTTTGACGATGATTTCAATCGATTCAAATTCTTCTGTAGGAGTTGACGCCCGTTGCAAGTCATTTACGAATTCACGAACATTGTCGTAACGTCCGGTGGTCTCCCGCGATGTGGCACGCTGAATAACTTCATCAACTTTGATTGGAATATCAGGGCGTAATTCCAGAATATCCGGCAAATCTTCTGTCATCCGTGCGACAACAATTTCGGCTGTGCTCTTACCTGCCTGTGGATGCTCCCCTGTCAGCATTTCGTACAGCACAATACCGAGGCTATAAATATCGCTGGCAGGTGAAGGGGGAAGTTCCTGTAACATTTCGGGAGGCATATATGCAATTGAGCCGATTATACCTTTTGTGACGCTCTTGCTATTTTTTTCATCATAAACACGGGCGATACCGAAGTCGGTCAGGTAGGCATTGCCATCTTCATCCAGCATAATATTATCGGGCTTGATGTCGCGATGTATGACACCTGCCCGATGGGCGCGATCCAATCCTCCCGCAACCTGTGACAAAATCTTGAGTGTGGTATCAATATCCAGTTTATTCCCGCCCAGATGTGACGTGAGATTCCCGCCTCTGATGTAACGCATCACGAGATATGCCCCATCAGGGTCGCGCCAGTAATCATAAAGCGGGATGATGTGAGGATGTTCAAGGCGGGCAATTAGCTGTGCTTCGACTTCAAAACGGCGGATGAATTCAGATTGATTGGCATATTCAGGAAGAATCGCTTTGATTGCGACTTCGCGTTCAAGAGGTGGTAATTGTGTTGCCCGAAAGACCGCACCGAAGCCCCCTTCTCCGACCTGTTCGTGTATAAAATAGTTTTTTAAGGTTGCCCCTGTTGTTATCCGAGTCATAACACCCCTGAATCATGTCATATTATCACTACCTGATAGGATAACTTGATTCAGTTAGTCAAACAAATATTGCCGGATACGAATCTTCGAGGTGTCAAAATCTACTTATACAACCGCGAATTCTTCTTCGGAGCAAACACGCAAGACTCCGGCTAATTCGTGCCCGAGATGGACACTATCTTTTGATAGTTTGATTTGTAGTGGACCATTGAAGGGCGCACGGACTTCAAAGGAAAATTTTACGCCTGGCTTGATGCCGAGGGTATCGAAATAGCGTAATTTTTCCTCATCATGTGTATTAACGCGGCTGATGACGTATTCTTGCCCTTCATCAACTTCGCTGAGGGGATAGTCTATCACACGCGGCATGAAACCTTCTGCTGTAGGGATGGGTTCGCCATGTGGACAACGGCGGGGATGATCTGTCATTTCTGCTATACGTTGAACCAGCATGTCACTGACGACTGCGCCCAGTTCATCAGCAGAATCATGCACCTCATGCCAGCCAAAACCCATCACATCAACCAGAAAACGCTCCACCAGTCGATGACTGCGGATGTTTTTGAGGGCTTCCATTTCGCCTTTTTCTGTTAATTTGATGCCGCGATAAGGTTCATGATCTAAAAAGCCAGCTTCCTTGAGACGTTGCACCATACGAGTCACAGCAGGGGCACTGACATCCAGCACAGTTGCCAGAGACGATGTCGAAATATAGGGGTTGTCGCTATTCTGATAGTAGGCAATTCGATAAGCCTCTGCCAGATATTCTTGCATGGCGGCGCTGGCGGTCATTACAATGTCCCTTGTGACATGAATATTTAAGATAATGGTCTGGTTAAATATAGTCAGGCAAGGAATTTTTCGCAAGGGTTAAACTATTAGTTGCCCTGTGTTTAATGTACCATTTAACCTGTTAAACATTTGTTCTAACTCTGTGGAGACAGAAGGCTGATCAGAGCATCCATATCAATGCTATCGACATCAAAGCCCGTTCCACCCTGTAATTCGGCAATGTGCTGGTTCAGCCAATCAGGTTCAATGTCTCCAGATTCGCCTATTGAAGGGGTCATTTCACCGAACCAGACACGCCCATCGGATTGTCCACCCCAATGACAACTGGCACAACTCATCAATCCATTGCTACTGAGACCCGTATCAACTGCCGTATTAAACAAGCGCTCTGCAATTTGTTCCTGCGGGTCAATCGGCAGGGTTGAAACTGGAATCTGGTCAGCCAAACCGAAAAAACGGGTGTCAAACAGGGAAATCGTCGCATCAACATTATCCTGGGTATAAATCTGCGTGAAATCGCGGCTAAAGACCATCCCACGCGGATTTGTACCTGTCTCGAAATGGTTATCGGCTTCTCCGGTAGCTAAATTTAGAACCGTTACGCTATCACTGCCAGCATAGGCAATGTAGAGGCGGGTACGATTTGAAGGTTGCCGGACAGCATAGGGGATATTCGCATTGCGGTCTGCTCCGGCGAGGTTGATGCTGCGGGTAATCGACATCAGGCGTAAATCAACTTCGTAGAGCATCGGGATAATGCGATTACCTTCGGTGGTATCTTCGTCGGTGTTTGCGATGCTTTGAGGCAGATAAGCAATACCGTTAATCGGGTCAATTTCAACCCCTGCAAAGAGTGACCCCTGTGCATTAGGCTGAATTGTACGGACAACTTCGGCTAGCGGCAGATAAATTAAGCTGAATTCACCTGTCCAGAAGTGTGTTACATAAAGGAAATCACCCCATTTTGCCAATCCCGATGGTGAATCCGGCGTAGGAACAGTAAATGCAGTTGTGCCATCTTCCAGATTTATCGCGATAATTTCATCATTTGCCTGCAATGAGATATAGGCAAATTCGTTATCTGTAACCACACCAAACGGTAAACCCTCTAATTCATAGCCAGCCATCAATTCGTTGGTTTCAAGACTGATGATTGCAAGGCTATTCTCGCTAACGGCAACGGCGCGGCGATTATCGGGTGTAACCGAAACACCATTGGGGTTATTGCCAATCGCAAATTCTGCCAGAATCGTGCGGTCTAAATCGAAGAGGGTCACTGTATCCGTCAGGGTGTTGCTGGCAAAAATACGTCCGGCGTTGGTGCGCGTAATGGTGCTGCTGATGCTGACAACATCGCCATAAGGTTCGGGTAAAGCATAGATACCGCGCTGGGCAAGTGTTGTTGAAGCCATCAAAAACAGGAGTATCGGGAGGATGAGTCGTTTCACTATGATTGTCCTAATTGGTCGCGTGATTAACGCAGTTAGAAATAAATTCCGTAATATTGACCTTATCAGATTAACACTTTGTCGGCGTCTGCCCTATCACACTTTAGGACTATTGGTTTGATGCAAGGTCAACATCACCTACAGTGATAGCAAAGGGCATTATTTTAACGATAGGTCTCATGGTTGCTTGCGTAGTAATTCCATTTGTGCCATCAATTGCAAAATATCGGTTAACATACCAGTAATCAATGTCTCTGTCATCTACTTGCATCATGCCACTAAAAACCGGGACATAGATTCCTGATGAGACATTAGATGTTAGAACCGTATCAAATTCAAAAGTAAAGGATAATTCATTAGTTTGCATATCAAGATTGACATCATTAGTTTCTACTGTGGCAATATGGATTTGTTCTCCACCTATTTCTGGTAAATCAATTGAATTTAACTCCAAAGTACCAGTTTCTGATAAGCCAATATCTGTTGAAACTAAATTTCCTGTACCATCAGCGATTTGATGTAAGCCAAAATTTCCCCGCATGGTAAACTCAGGAAATGGTTCACGGATGAGGATAGGATGCAATTGAAATGTAGTTTGCATCGTGAGCGAGAGGTTATCCCCGGGTTCGAAATGCCTTGCATTAATTGTATTTTCGGATAACCATATTACCCAGCCGTAAGACACCCAGCCCCCTAAGCCGGAAGAAAATTCATCATTCAGGTCAGTATCATCATAAGCGGGATAAACAATGATACTCATACTATCCAATGGATATAACATACCCATCTCGTCCCAAATGTCTGTTCCATCTGCTATTTTGTAGAGCATGTTTTCATAGCCATAAAGCGTTGTGGAAAAACTACCATCGGCACTAGCATCAGCTACAGCAGTTTGATTGGTATATAAATTACGAACTGCCACACGGGAAAAAGGAGCGACCGCGCCGGGTTCACCAACAACAGACACTATATGGTCATCATCAGTTTGTGAAACCAATATTTTTTCGGCAACAGGTTGTGTGAAAATAACATCATCCTGAGCACTAACAGATATTCCTATCCAGGCAATCACGACAATGTATGTCAAAATCAATCGTTTTGTCACGGCAATCATCTCCAATTCGCACTATAATCAGTTTAAGTCTACCGTAATCCTACAAATAAATTATCCTGCGGTTTATATACGATTTATGACTATTTCAGATCATCAACTTACACAGGCAATCAAACTGATTGAAACACGTCTCGGGTTAAGTCCGACCACGCTCAAGCGTATCGGCTTAGCAGATTTACTGGAGCAGATTTCATCCGGTGATACTAATAATTTCTTGCGATTACTCGGCGAATCGGACGAACATAGTCCGGCATGGCAACGTCTGGTTCATGCTCTGACGATTGGCGAGACCTATTTTCTGCGTGATAAAGAACACTTTAGAATTTTACGTGAAAATATTCTCCCGCGCCTGATTTTAGAACGGCGACAGGCAGAAGATTTACGCCTCAATATCTGGTGTATGGGTTGTTCAACCGGAGAAGAAGCATACTCTGTCGCAACAACACTCAATGAAACAATTCCCGATTTATATAAATGGCGTATCAACTTATTTGCAACCGACATCAATCAACGGGCAATTAGCACGGCAAAACTGGGCATCTATCGTGATTGGTCATTCCGGCATACACCGGATTCCTTCAAACAGCGCTATTTCACGAAAGTCGATGAAGAGTGGCAAATATCGCTACAGATTCGCAATATGGTCTCATTCATGCGGATGAATGCGCTACGCGGTATGCCAGCACCGCGCATCGACATTATTTTTGCGCGGCATATTTTGATGTATCTGAGCCGTGAACAATCCATCAAAGTCGAAGAAAATATTCACCGGGCATTGATGAATGGTGGCTGGCTTATCATGGGACAGGCAGAGGCATTACGTTCATCCCGTGAAAATTGGATGTTGCATATGTTCCCGGGAACACCGATTTACCAGAAAATCGACCCGACAGAAACTCTGCCCGAGCCTGTTAGTTATCCGGCACGCAAGGCAATCGAATTAGAAGCGGATAGGCTTGATGATTCCGGTGACTATGAGAAAGCTGTCAATGCGATACATGATGATCACCCCGATGAAGCCGAACAACATCTTGCTAATCTACTAGGGCATCATCCGAACCATCCCAAAGGACATATTTTACTGGCATCTATTTTCGCTAATCGACAATTGTATCCCGAAGCACTCACCCATATCGGGGTAGCACTGGAAAAAAGCGGTTTATATGCTGATGCCCACTATGTCAAAGCCTTGATTCAGCTTGAACAAGATGAAGAAGATAATGCGGTTCAGTCACTCAGCGCAGCGATTTATTGTCAGAGACGCCATGCACTGGCTGCGATGATGCTTGGCAATATTTATCAGAGTCGCGGGGATATATTGAAAGCCGCCCGTAACTGGCGCAATGCCCTCAAAGCTGTTAAGGAAAAAGATGATAATGACTATATCTCGGATGTGAGTGATATGACAGTTGCCCGTCTGCGTGGGATGGTCAGGAAACAGCAATCGCTGATTGAGGAAAACGGGAAACCGCATATTTAATGCGCTATATGTGAATTAGAAAAGCAGGGATTGCTGCGAAATTAATCCGATAAATAGCCTTTATAACAGCGTTCAGCCATCAGCGATCAGCATATCAGCTTTTTCTGATGAAACACGAGGCTCGAAGAAAAGAAAGACCTGCATCAGAATTTATGAGACAAATTTTTTGAAACTTTCTTTGTTGCTTTGCGCCTTTTTGTCAAAATAATGCCTTAAAACAATCCGCTTAGTACTATTCATGTCACATATAATGTTTAATAGGGTTTGGCGCACCAAACCCCTACTGGAATTTATGTAGGGACATGATGGGTCATGTCCAAAATATGATTTATCCAATCAGATTGCTATGCCTAATTCTTCAAGCAGGGCATCCAGTTTAGCGAGTAATTCTTCGGACGTGCCATCATTGATGAGGGTATAATCTGCAATGGCGATGGGTCCCCCTTTTTCCATCGTTTCGATTTCCTGCCAATCCCGTTTTCTGGCTTCTTCGGGAGTCAGTGGACGAAATGTGCGCTTTGAGAGGCGTTCATAACGGAGATGACGGGGTGCGGTAATCGCGACAACGACCATATCAGGAAATTCTTGCGTGAGTGTTCGATATTCACTGAAACTATAGAGTCCGTCTATGATGATCGTTTGATGGGTTTCCAGTGCTGTTCGAAGGAGTGGTAATGCACGCTTTGCCATAACATCCATGCCTTCATTTTCACGGAATTCAAGGCGTATATCGCGTTCATTTACCGGGTTGATTTTTAAGCCACGTCGTTCGACTTCATCGGTGACGATACTGCCGAAGCGAAATTGATAATAGCCTCTTTCCTGCAAATGTTCAGCACACAATGTTTTACCTGCACCTGCCATGCCAACAAGCGCAAGTGTACGGGTCTGTATAGGAGTTGTCATTTTTCCTCTAAGGATTTCTTCTGGATACAGGGTAATTATAGCGGCAATTTTGTAATGGATACAGCATGGAGTGCTTGCAGATTATCAATGATCGTGTAAACTTTGTCGCATGACTGAAATGACATCCCCCTCCCAACATGATTCTATACCGTTTGCAGGTCGTCAGGCGATTTATGCCCGGTTACAGCAACAAATTTTAGACCCGCCGCATCGCCATGCCATTGTTTTCACCGGACATGCAGGTATGGGTAAAACGACACTCTTAAAGCAGTTTCTCACTGTTTTCGATGATCCGATATTGCCTGTCTTTACATCACTATCCGAAACAAAATTCGGGAATGAAGAAGCCCTGCTGCAAGAATTGATTGATGGCATCAACGCCTTACTCTTTGAGTATAATTTTAGTCTGAGCCGCGTGCCTCAATTAGATGCTGATAATGATTCGACTGTGCTTGACTGGTTCAGCGAGTCATATCTGCCAGAAGTACAGCGGATTATTCGTCCACATCGCAGAATCGTTTGGCTGCTGGATGATGCCGAAAAATTGGGTCAATATGAACATTTTGCGGGATATTTGCATGGTCTACTGAAGGCGAATCCACAGTTTAGCATTATTCTGGCTACACGAACCGATTTTGAAGAGACACTCACAGACTTACAACCGCTGGTTGACCCTGTAATTGCAGAGCGCATTCATAGATTAAATGGCGAGGAGAGTGCTGATTTAATCCGGCAATATGCCCCCGGAATAGATGACACGATCACAGAAAAAATATTTACGGCAACAGGTGGTCATCCACGATTATTGGCACGATATGGGCAGAGTTTACAGGGACACAGAGCAGAATATTCAGATAGCGATGCCTTTGAACGGGCAAAATCCGATGTTTATGATGCGAGTCATGAAGATTTTCGTGAGATATGGCTGAAACTGTCGCGGGATGAACGGCTTGTTCTAACTGCGATTGCCAGTTTGATCTATGATGACCCGATTCAAAATGTAACGCCCGAACGTATCGAAGCCTGGCTGGTCGAAACCGATTATCTACTGGATATTGTAACGATTAATGCGGGGTTACGGGGCATGGATTATCAGGATATAGTCAGTCATCGGCAAAATGACGGTATCAAACTCACAATGGGTTTGATGCAACAATGGTTACTGGAACAGGCACGGTTAGAAAGCGGGAATGCTATCCAGCGCGGTCAACTCCCCCTGCGTTTAGTCATCATTGTGGTTGTGGTCATTGTGCTGATATTGCTGGTGATGTTCTTTGTTATCCCGCCACAATATCTCGATGGGGGTTCAGGTGTTCCAACAGCAACACTTGCTTCCTAGCAACAAAAGCGGAGAAATGTAAAGAGGTCTGGCGCACCAAACCTCTTTGATGAATCAAATTGTCAATCCATGCCCTTTTCTCTATTAAGGCAGGAAGTTAATGTCCAGGGCACAGCGTTTTTCTGTACGGGTTTGTGGTCGCTGTGTTTCACAGATGCCAATGACATCAACCGGACCAAGCCGCACTTCAAAGTAAGAATCATTATCTGTACTCAACCAGAATAATGTCGTCGTTGTCATCCAGAACGGATTCGCTGTACAAAGGTCATCTGCCAGTAAGTTCGGCGATGGTAAGCGGCTAAAATCTTCGCTATTCATTATTTGTAAGCAGCGTTCAGGAATCATGTTGCGGGCACTGGTTTCCAGATTAGAGCCGTCAATATCAAAAATAGCTGATTGCCGGATTACACCTTCTTCATCCGGCTCGAACAAGACAAAACGCAAATCTCCCAGATCAAGGCGTTGAACATTATCGCGGTTGCTGATAATCAGGCTACGACCATCGTATCTCAAGAGAATCTGCCGCATATCTTCTTCATTGGTAATGAAAAATTCCGGTGTCGGCGTGAGTGTTGGTCGCGGCGTATTGGTCGGCATGGGTGTATTGGTTAATGTTGGCGGAATTGGCGTACTCGTTGGTGTATTGCTGGGTCGTGGTGTATTGGTCGGTGTATGACTTGGAATCGACGTATTCGTTGGAGTGTTCGTTGCCAGTTCAGCTATTGCTGTTTCTGTATCGGCAACCGATTCAGTCAAATTCGCACTTGCTGTTCTTGCAGCTACTTCCTGTGCCAGGGCATCCGAGGTAGCGGCATTTTCAGTTTGCATATCAGCAATTGCAATCGCTGTTTCATTTGCTGATTCAGTTGCAGTGCTGTTATTCGCTTCAACTGCCTGTGCTGTTTGTGATTGTTCGATTGATTGTGTCCCGATAATATTTTGCTGTTCAATGGCAGTAGCGGTTGCCTCAGTAAAGCGGGTAGCCGTATCATTCGTCTGTTGTGCGCTCTGTGTTTCTGCAAGTTGTACTGCCTGTTCACGGGTTGCCGTGCCCTGTTCCTGTACCAGCAAAGCAACTGCTGTGGAGGTTGCCTGATCGTTTCGTGCGGCATTGGCGGTAAAGAAGAAATACCCCCCGAGGATGGCAGCAATCACAATCACAATGGCAGCGACAAACCAGCCGCCGCGTCCACCGGATGCCTGTGGTTGTGTACCAATCTCAGGACGTGAGGCTTCGGGGACTTTCGGCGTGCTATCAGCCTTCCCCATTTCTTCCGGCGGGAAAGCCGTTGTTGCAGGTGGTGCGCCGAGTGCCTCCGTCAGTGTTTCAGGAGCATCAATATCCGCATTGTCAAACATCTTGAATGCAAGTTCCATCGCATTCACAAATTCTTTCGCCGTGCCATAGCGTTTGGTGGGTTCTTTATGCAGCGCACGCATCAAAACCTGTTCGACTTCCGCCGGGATATTGGGATTCAGTTCTGTTGGTGGCGGTGGCGGATCACTGATATGTTTGAGGGCAACACTCATCGCGCTAGCATCATCAAAGGGAACACGCCCGGTTAATAATTCATAGGCGACAATCCCAAGTGAATACTGATCGCTCTGTGCGACAGATTGTGCCGATGAAATTGCCTGTTCGGGAGCAATATAGTGGACACTGCCGAAGGTATTACCAATTGTGCCTTCCATTGCATTGAGGGCAAGACCGAAATCTGTGAGTACCGCGCCCTGTTTTTCTGTAACAATGATATTGGAGGGTTTAATGTCACGGTGAATAATATTTTGTGTGTGAGCATAATCAAGCGCATCGGCAATATCAGCCAGGAGGCTCATGAGTTGTTCGGTGGGCATGATGCGCCCTTCTTTAATATATCCTTTGAGGATATCGCGCAGATTGTCCCCTTCTGCATATTCCATCGCGATATAATAAATTGTGCCTACCTGATTAAACTGGTAAATGCTCACAATATGGGGATGATTAAGGCGGGCGATGGCACGCGCCTCACGCAGGAATCGTTCGCGGTATTCTTCTTCTTCAGCACTCGCAATCAATTGCGGTTCGATTACTTTGATAGCAGCATATCGATCAAGATTATCATCGTAGCCCCGGTAGACACGCGCCATGCCACCCGTACCGAGAATGCTTTCGATATTGTAATCGCCTAATTTTTTTCCGATAAGCGGATCGGTCATTGACATTGAAATATCCAGACTGAGATGGGTGATTTATCTATTCGCCTCCATTATACCGTCCAATTTGAAATATGAAACATAATGTCTGTCGATTTCACAAATTCAGGAATATCTCTTAAAAGAAGCAATTTCTATTAGCTCTGTGATACAAATGCCCCTCAAGCGTAGAGAGAGATAGGCGCAATGCGTCTACGGGGTAAGCTCATTAGATACAGGAGATATTTACTCCCGCCGGATGGCAGGTCCGGTGAAAGTCTTGGCATTGAAGTTCACACACATTTTCTGTTGGAACTTCACGGAACGGGGTACAGTTTTTGTACCCTTTTCTGCGTTAATGAGGGGGACGCTAGCGATTCAGGTAATTAATTTCTACTTATTAGCGGACTGTAACAAAAATCCAAACCAATTGACAATCAGCAAGGATAATAATTTGCGTTATACTATGCACTATAGATTAGTAAAATAATAATGAGCGAGTGGAACACCGTGACACCGTCGCCTGATATTCCAGAAAAAGAAATCCGCAATAAATGTACAACTATTTTGAGTCAGTCGGCTGATGAAGCACGACGTCTAGGACATAATTTTATCGGCACAGAGCATTTGTTCATCGGCGCAACCCGTAATGATGGTTCGACGAGTCATTTGCTGAAACGTGCCGGATTCGATCCGCGCCAGGTACGTAATGAAATCCGGCGGGAAATTGGTACATCCGATGAGCCGTTGAGCGATGTATTGCCATTGACTCCCCGCACAGCAATGGTGCTATCCCTGGCGATTTTTCTTGCCGAGCAGGAAAAGAAAGACGAAGTCGAAGAAGCGCACATGCTGATGGCACTTTTGCAGGAAGGCGAAGGTGTGCCTGTGCGAAAACTGGTCGATATGGGTTTTGACCTCAACCTGTGGCTACAGAAAATGATTAATGAGCAACAGGATGCGCTTGATTCGGATTTTCCCGAAGATTCCGGTGATGAATTCGATGATTACTGGGCAGATAGTGACGATATGATGGATTTTTCCGATTCGGAGATTCTATCTACCAATCATCCACGCTTTGCTGACGATAAAATGCCGATGACTCCCCTGCTTGACCGTTACGGGCGTGACCTGACGATGCAAGCAGCCGATGGCAAAATTAACGAAGCAATTGCCCGTACTAAAGAGATTCGCGCTGTGGCAAGAACACTCTCACGCAGCAAGAAGAATAACCCGCTTTTGCTCGGGGATGCGGGTGTCGGTAAAACAGCGATTGTCGAAGGGCTTGCCTATGCCATTCACACAAAAACTGCTCCGAAATCGCTGATGAATCGGCGGATTGTGCAAATTGAAATCGGGACACTGGTCGCCGGAACAAGTTTGCGCGGTCAATTTGAAGAACGTCTCATCGGTATCTTAGATGAAATTAAGCGTGCTGAAAATGTCATTCTCTTCATTGATGAAATTCACACGATTGTTGGTGCTGGCGATACGATTGATAGTAATCTGGATGCGGCAAATATCCTGAAACCGGCACTGGCACGCGGTGAAATCATGTGTATTGGCGCGACAACACATGAGGAATATCGCCGTGCAATTGCTCAAGACCCTGCGCTAGACCGTCGTTTCCGCACGATTGATGTGGAAGAACCAAACGAATCGGCTGCGGTGCAAATCCTCAAAGGGCAACGCAAACGGCTTGAAGAGCATCATCAGGTGATGATTACCGATGATACGATTGAAGCGTCGGTGAAATTGTCGGTGCGTTATATGCCGGATAGACGTTTACCGGATAAAGCCCTCGATTTGCTGGATGAAGCCTGTACCCGTGTTACGATTCGTACCATCCATCCTGACATCAATGAAGGTGATGATTATGACCTTGATGTGCGTGTTTCGGATGTCGCGGCAGTGTTGAGTGAATGGACAGGGATTCCGATCACCGAATTGACCAAAGATGAGAAAAAACGTCTGGCGAATCTGGAAGATTTACTCAGAAAACGGGTTATCGGACAGGATAGAGCCGTGCGAATGGTTGCCGATGCGATTCGGACTGCCCGTGCTGGCTTAAATGACCCGAATCGTCCGATTGGAGTGTTCCTCTTCTTAGGGACATCCGGCGTCGGTAAAACTGAACTGGCACGCGCTCTGGCAGAATATCTCTTCGGGACAGAAGATGCGATTCTTCGCCTTGATATGAGCGAGTTCCATGATGCACATACGGTTGCACGCTTAATTGGTTCGCCACCGGGATATAAAGAGAGTAATCGTGGTGGGCAGTTAACTGATGGCTTGCGTCGTCGTCCCTATAGTGTGGTGCTGCTGGATGAAATCGAAAAAGCGGCATCGGAAGTATTTGATATTTTCCTGCAAATTTTCGATGAAGGACGTGTCAGTGACGCACATGGTCGCACAGTCGATGCGCGACATGCGGTGTTCATCATGACCAGTAATATCGGCACACAGGAAAGTTCAAAATCACTCGGATTCGGCGCAAGTCCGGCAGAAGATGATGCTGAACCGGATTTCACCCCTTATCTTAAACAATATTTTCGTATTGAGTTCCTGAACCGGATTGATGAAGTTGTCACGTTCAATCAACTCGGTAAAGATGTGCTGGCAGACATCATGGAATTGCAACTTGAGGACATCCGTCTGCGTCTGAGAGAGCAACGTCTGATATTGGAACTCAGTGAAGAAGCCGGAAATGTGCTACTCAAAGAAGGCTATGACCCTGTCAATGGTGCGCGTCCATTACGTCGTGCGATTGAACGCCTGATTACCCGTCCACTCAGTATGAAGCTGGTCGAAGATGTCTTTGAATCGGGTGACACGATTGTGGTGGTTGCTGATGGCGAAGGCGGCTTAGATTTCGAGCAGAAGGCAGAAGTGGAATAGTTTTCAGTTATTAGTGCTCAGTCATCAGTAGATAGTTAATAGTAGATCATGATAAGGTGGATGTGATGTCCACCTTTTTGATTCTGTGATGTGAACGAACCTATACAAAGTCCTCTCTCGCGAAATTACTATCCCCTGATACAATTACGACATATTACAAGCCAGACAGTCAATTAATATAAAAACTTGTAACAATATGGTTAACGAAGTGCAGTATCAGGCTGTTTGCGCTATAATCTGCTTGATTTTTGTTATGTAGATGATTCAGGAAATACTTAAAAACTATGGATGCTCCACAAAATAGTCGTCGTCCACAGGAACTCCCTGAAAAAGAAAAGAAAAAGTTACTGCGTCAAGCGCATCCCGATGATGCTATTGACCCCTTTGTAATCGACCCGATTCCATCAATCAGTGAATCCGGTAAATTAGCCCTTCGTGTCCCCGATGACGAAAAATTGGAATATTACATGGCAATTGGGGATACCTGTGCGACTCATATCCTGCGCGATGGTCGTTTGCGAATTTTCTATGCTGGAAAGGCAATGATGGCATATCAACGGGCGTTTGATAATGCCGCCAGTGATGTCGATAAACAGATGGTGCAACAGGCAATTGATGCACTATCAGAATGGATGGCACAGGCAGCCCTTCAAAATCCATCACAACGGAATACTGCCGTCGCATTATGGGTGATGGCGACTGATGATGATGACCTGCCCTCTCCATCGAAACAATCCGGTGCTCTATTTACACTGTTGAATAATTATCAGATGTTCGCGGATGATGATAGTCGCACGATGTATGGTGCTCCGTCGGAATATGTTCCAGTAACACAGGCTGATTATATGCAGTCGGATGTTCTTAGCGATGCCTCGCGCACGGTAGACCCTGACCCCGAAGTTTATCAGTCGATGGAGATGAGTCAGGAAATTCCGGCAATGGACGAAACCCGCGCCGGAACAAGCGCTGATTTGTCCGTTAGCGATGTGATGAAGCAAGAAGGTGATTCCAACGTACAACCGGATAAGCGCAAAAGCCGTTCCGATCAGCATGAATTTGATATACGCGATATGATTGAAGATCGCTATGAAGTCGTCGATGTCAAACTGGGGGGCATGGGTGTTGTTTACCTGTGTTATGACCATGATTATCGTGAACCTGTGGCGATTAAATCTTTCCAGGAACGCTTCTTAGATAACCCGAAAGCGGTTGCCCGTTTCGATCAGGAAGCCGCAACATGGATTACCCTTGATAAGCATCCGCATATTGTGCAAGCACGACTGGTGCGGAATATCAAAGGACGTCCGCATATCATCCTTGAACATATCAGTGGTATGGAATCAATGGGGGCTGATCTTCGTAGCTGGATTGACTCCAAACGCCTGACATTACAGCAGGTGTTGAAATTTGCCTTACATATCGCGCTCGGGATGCAACATGCCCAGACAAAATCACCCGGATTGGTTCACCGTGACCTGAAACCGGGCAATATCATGGTGACACATGAAGCAATTGCTAAAATCACGGATTTCGGGCTGGTACGTTCGGTTGAAAAAGAAAAAGTGCCTGTTGCGGATGATATGCCGACGATGCACGAATCAAGCTCGTATGATGAGCGTCTAACACGGATGGATGCGGTTGTTGGAACACCGCCTTATATGGCTCCCGAGCAAATCCGCTCACGGGATGTTGATATACGCGCCGATATTTATAGCTTCGGCATCGTGCTCTATGAAATGCTGTGCTGGAAACATCCCTTTATCGCGCATGGTGTCAAAGAATGGCGTCAGGCACATCTCACGATTGAGCCGCGTTTCCCATCAGACACACCCTTTGATCTATCCGACGCAATCAAAAATCTGACTCTGCGCTGCATTGAAAAACAACGGCATAATCGTCCGCAAAATTGGGATGACCTGGTCAACGAGATTGTCCGGCTCTATGAAGATGAGTACGGTGAAACTCCGGTTCTGGAATATGCCAATACACGTCTTGAAGTCCGTGAGATGGTCAACAAAGGCTATTCACTGACAGAACTTGGTCGCTATGAGGATGCTCTTGATGCGTACAATGAAGCGATCCAAATGCAACCGGAATACGGCTGGGCATGGGGACGTAAAGGACGTACCCTGCGTTTGCTGGAACGGTATGATGAAGCAATCGACTGTTATGATAAAGCGCTGGAAATCAGTGGTAATGACTCCTGGTCATGGAATGGCAAAGGCATCGTACTGGAACGCTTAAAACGCTATGATGATGCACTTCATCATTATGAACAGGCGACAAAATATGAGCCGGGTTATGTCTGGTACTGGTTTAATCGTGGCGGTGCGCTGAAAGAACTCGGTCGCTTTGATGAGGCGATTCAAATGCTCAACCGTGCGCTGGCAATTGACCCCAATCATTTCAATAGTTATGCGCGTCTCGGGCAGATTTACCGGATTCAGAATAAATTACGCGATTCACTGAAAGCCTATGAAAAAGCGCTGAGCATTCAGGATGATTATGCCTGGGCACATAATGGCTATGGTTTGACATTACGGGCGATGAACCGCTTAAACGAAGCAGTGATGGCATTCCGGCGTGCAATCCGTCATCAACCGGATGGTATCTGGAACTGGTATAACCTGACTGAAACCCTGGTTGATACCGATCATTATCTGGAAGCATTGAATCCGGCGAAAGAAATTGTGCGGCTGGATGAAAACTTCTCTTATGGCTGGGGCAAGCTCGGGCAGGTTTATCGTAAGTTGAACCGGATGGAAGATGCCCTCGAAGCCTATGACCGTGCGATAGTCATTGACCCGAATTATGAATGGGCAATCAATGGGAAGGGTCTGGTACTGGAACATCTCGGGCGCTATGAAGAAGCGCTGGCATGTTACCGTAAAGCGACAGACATCAAGCAGGATAGTGCCTGGTACTGGCATAATCAGGCGAATGCGCTCTATCTGATGAAGCAGTATGATGAAGCGCTGGAAACCCTCAAAAAAGCTGTTGAAGTACAGAAAGATTACATCAATAGCTGGATATTGATGAGTACGATTTACCGCGAAACAGGTCGTCTGGAAGAATCGCTGGAAGCAGCAGAGCAGGCAATCGCAACAGATCGTTCTTATGGTCATGCCTGGAATGAACAGGGAATGACTCTGGAAGCGATGCAACGCTATGATGAGGCGCTAAAAGCCTATGAACGGGCAAGCCGCTACTCCACCAATCAGACATCCTATCTGTATAAACAGGCAGATATTTTTATCTTCCAGGAAAAATACATTGATGCTCTGTCTGTGTTAGAGCAAGCTCTGCAAATTAACAATCGTGTGCCCTATCTTCATGCAAAACACGGTCAGGTATTGCGTAAGTTGAGCCGATTGCAGGAAGCACTTAACAGTTATACCTTTGCGGTTGAGTTAGACCCGAAATATGCCTGGGCATGGAGCGGACGCGGACTGACATTGAGTTTACTGGGACATCATGATGAAGCAATTTACTGCTTCAAGAAAGCGGTAGAGCTTGATCCCGGTGATGTATGGTACTGGTACAATTATGCGGAAGAACTCATTTTGCATGATGCCTATCAGGAGGCGCTTGATGTGCTTGATGAAGCCATTCAGGTTAACGGAAAACACGCCGAAAGCTGGTCAAAAGTCGGGCAAGCATTGCGCGGTTTACATCGAACTGATGAAGCCATTCAAGCCTATCGTAAAGCTGTTGACCTGATGCCGGAATTTGCCTGGGCATGGAATGGGCTGGGCTTAACCTTACGCGGGATGGGTCGTATGGATGAGGCATTGGACGCTTATGAAAATGCGGTCAAACATGCGCCACATGTCATCTGGTATCACATTAATCTGATGACGACTTTGCTCAGTATCGGGCGGCGTGATGAGGCGTTGTCAGTTATTGAGAAAGCAATGGATATTCATCCCGAACACGCCAATATACGGGCGAGACATGGTCAGGTTTTGCGCCGGATGGAAAAATATGAACAGGCGCTCGAAAGTTATGATATTGCCGTGCGATTAGACCCGCGTTATGCCTGGGCGTGGAATGGCAAAGGAATGTGCTATACTGCGCTGGAAGATCATGTTAATGCGCTGGAATGCTACCGTAATGCGGTCAGGTACGATGACAGTGATACATGGTTCTGGCATAATTATGGTGATGCACTCTATAGAATCAGCCATTTGCCAGATGATAATGGTCATGATATACCTGATAAAGGTTTAATGCGTGAGGCAAAACAGGCACTCGAAACTGCCTTGAAACTGGATGATAGTCATGAGCCATCACGCACCTTACTTAAGAAAATTACCGGGGAATTAAATTAATGAATCGACGCGGTGAAATCTCTGTAACCTTCATGAGTGGTCCACTGGATGGCAAAACGCTCACTTTCGAGCAACCCGATGCCGGTGATCAGAAAATTATCACAATCGGTCGGCGGGATACCTGTGATATTCATCTCGGGTTCGACAATCAGGTTTCGCGTTTACATGCCCGGCTGGGATGTGTTTCAAATCCGATCACCGATAGCGAATCTTCGTTACCTGCACTGCTCTCTTTCTGGCTGGAAGATAGCAATAGTCGCAATGGCAGCTTCATCGAAAAAGACCCTGACCCGATTACAGAACGGATGAATTTGCGTCCGGGGATTCTGTTTCGCATCGGTCGGACATGGTTACGGCTGGATGTGCCATTATCATTCGGGTAAATGTTAACCCCTATCCCCCCGCCCTTTCCCCATTGGCACTCGCAAGCTCGTTGATGGAGAAAGGGAGCTTCAACCTGTTTATTCCAGTTTTGAGATTGTTCAAACGGGACGGATTCAGTATTGTACCTTACCCGTACAAATAGGCTTGAGTCTAGTGGATTTCACTAACCGGGTTATAATGACCTCCAATTAGTGTTTTTGACAGGACGTGAGCAATGCAAACTGATTCTTTTACCACCCCCGATGCCTTTAGAATCCATACAAAATACTGGCAGCCGGCTGAGGATAGTCAGCGTGTGGTGATTATTGTGCATGGTATCGGGGAACATTCCGGGCGATATTTGCATGTTGCCGAGAAAATCGTCAGTGCAGGGTATCATGTTTATGCTTTAGACCATCGCGGACACGGTGAAAGTAGTGGCAAACGTCTCAATATCTCCTCGCAGACTAATTTCATCACTGACCTGAAACAATTCTATGATCGTATCAAATCCAGTCATCCTGACGCGAAAATCTTCATGCTCGGGCATAGCATGGGTTCTGTGATTAGTTTGCAATTTATCCTCAGCTATCCCGATGCGATTGATGCGATTGTTGTAACAGGCACAGCAACCGATGTGGGTTCAAGTGTGCCGGGTGCGTTGCGCTCGATTGGTGATATGGTTGACCGGATTCGTCCTAATACGCCGATTTCACCGCCCGGTGGCATGGAAATTCTCACCCGCGATACAGAAATGGTCAAACGGGCTGAAAATGATCCCCTGATGTACAAAGGCTGGACACTAACCAGTATTGCAAAATTCATTATCGAAACAGGCAAGATGATTCAAGAACGTGCATCTGAAATTACGATGCCAATTTTGATTATGCACGGTGAAGATGATGAACTGACTCCGATTTCCGGTAGCAAAATTATGTATGAACGTGTTGGCTCGGATGATAAGACCCTGAAAACCTGGGAAAATATGCTGCATGAAATTATGAATGAGGTCGAACGTGAGGCAGTTTTAGAGACAATTGTGGACTGGCTGAATCGTCATTAATCTAACTGTCATTAGATTAACGTTGCATAAAATAGAATTTAGTGTTATTTTCTTAGTATTAATCAAATCCTGATTTAATAAAGCTGTCTCAGATGTAGTATTTAGCGGTAGATTTTTCGCAATTATTTCGCAGCAATCAATATAGCAATACATTGAACTAAGATTTTTATTAAGGATTTTTATGTCAGTTAAATTACACGTCGATGACATTTCTTTAAGGTTCGGCGGCATCAAAGCTCTACAAAATGTTGGCTTTGAAGTAAATGAAGGGGAATTATTCGCTGTCATTGGTCCCAATGGTGCGGGTAAGACCAGCCTGATTAATAGTATTAACGGATTTTATCATCCTCAAGAAGGCAACATTTCATTTGAGGGGCAGATCATTAACGATATCCCCCCTTATGAGCGTGCCAAACTCGGAATCTCCCGTACTTTCCAGAACATCGCCCTCTATACCAACGCGACTGTCCTCGATAATTTGATGGCAGCACGTCATATCCACATGAAAACCAGTAATATGCTGACGGGCGCATTTTTCAATGGTCCGGCAAAACGTGAAGAAATTCGCCACAGACGACTGGTTGAAGACATCATTGAATTTCTGGAAATGGAGCATATTCGTAAATCAATTGTCGGGACTCTCTCTTATGGTCTACGGAAGCGGGTTGAACTCGGGCGTGCTTTAGCGCTTGAACCAACATTGCTACTTCTGGATGAACCGATGGCGGGGATGAATGTCGAAGAGAAAGAAGATATGGCGCGTTTCATCCTCGATATTCATGAACAACAGGGCACAACGATTATGCTGATTGAGCATGACATCGGTCTGGTTATGGATATTAGTCAGAAAATCGTCGTACTGGACTTCGGACGCAAAATCGGTGAAGGAACACCGGAAGAAATCCGCAATAATGATGCTGTTATTCAAGCCTACTTAGGGCAGGAGGCGTAACACGATGGCTTTAGCAAAACGACTCCACGAGGATCAAATTGAATTTCGCGAAGGTAAGCCGGGAAAGGTTTACCAGACACAGATGGGGTTTACACCCGAAGCACCCGATGCAGTTCACAACACGTTACCAAAGCAATTTCTGCTGAGAGTGAAGCAATTCGGGGCAAATCAGGTGGCGATGCGTAAAAAGCGTTTTGGCATCTGGCAGGAATACTCATGGCAGGAAGTATACGACCATATTAGTAACTTTTTCTATGGCTTGAAATCAATGGGATTGGAAGCAGAAGAAGCGGTCATCATCATCGGTGAAAATGACCCCGAAACATACTGGGCACAGATTGCGGCACACAGTGCAAGTGCCATGTCCTGTGGTGTCTTTCCCGATGCCTTGCCAGACCCTGACCTGGTTTATGTGGTCAGTTCAACCAATGCTTCGTTCATCGTGGCACATGATCAGGAACAGGTTGATAAAGCGCTCAGCATCAAAGAGAAAATTCCACAAATCCGCAAAATCATCTACTGGGATGATAAAGGTATGTGGAGTTATGATGATGACTGGTTGATGAGTTTTGAGGAAGTCGAAGCTGTTGGAGAGGCGTATCGTAAAGATCGCCCTACCCTGTTTGAAGATTCGATTGCTGAAACAATGCCCGAACAGACAGCCATTCTCAGCATGACATCCGGCACAACCAGCTTGCCCAAATTCGCGATGCTGACCAATTATGATATGATGTGGCGGCACATGCTCAATCGCCGTTTTTCTCCGCTTGACCCCGACGATAACTGGCTGTCTTTCAGTCCGATGGCATGGGCAAGTGAACAGGCATTCGGGTTTACCCCATTCCTGATTGAAGGCTTCACTGTTAATTTCCCTGAAAGTGGTGAAACGGTTCAGACTGATATACGGGAAATCGCACCTGTTGGATTATTGTTCCCGAGCCGTGTCTGGGAAAATCTCGCGAGTACGGTTCGTTTCCGTTTGAATGATAGCACCTGGGTCAATCGTAGATTATTCGATATGTTCCTGCCGGTTGCCTATAAAATCATCGACCTCGAAGATGAAGGTAAAGAAATCCCCGGTAATCTCAAAATGTTGCGTGCTATGGGCGAAGTCGCTGTATTTGAACCTCTGCGCGATAAGCTCGGTCTGGTGAATGCGCGTAATGTATTGACTGCGGGGGCAATGCTCTCACCGGATGTAATTCGTTTCTTCCGTGCAATCGGCGTGGAATTACGGCAGTTATACGCTTCTACCGAGACAATCGGCACAATTCATATCCCCGGTGATGTCAAACTGGAAACTGTCGGTGTGATTGTACCCGGTGTTGAAATTAAGATCACAGAAGAGCAGGAAATACTCATTCGCTCGGAAGGTCAATTCGCAGGGTATTATGGCAGTCCTGATAAGACAGCCGAAGCGATTGATGAAGAAGGCTGGTATCACACAGGCGATGCGGGATACATGCGTGAGGATGGACATCTTGTCTATCTGGAACGTGTGAAAGATATGATTGAACTGGCAAACGGTCATAAATTCAGTCCACAGTTCATCGAAGGTCGTTTGAAATTCAGCCCCTTTATTCAGGACATCATGACGATTGGTGCGTTTGACCTGGAATTTGTATCAGCGATTGTGGTCATCAATTTTGAGAATGTCTCACGCTGGGCAGAAAAACAGGGCATCACATTCACAACATTTGTGGATTTATCCCAGAAACCGGAAATCTACAACCTGATTCGTCAGGACATCATACGGGTGAACGAATCGCTGCCGGAAGCCGGACGGGTGAAGAAATTTGTCATTCTGCATAAAGAATTCGATGCGGATGAAGGTGAATTGACCCGTACCCGTAAGTTGAAACGGCGCACGCTCTATCAGAAATATAGTGACATTTTAGAAGCACTCTATGGTAATGGTGAGAAAGTTGCAGTGCGTGCGGAAGTAAAATATCGCGATGGACGTGAAGGTGTGGTTGAAACCGAGCTAAACGTTCAAGCAGTTTGATGATTTAACGTGGTGAGTCCGGGGCGCCGGATTCCCGCGATGAAATTATTTTATATAGATTGCACTTAGATATTATTTGAAGAAGGGTTATGACATTGAGTGCTTTTTGGCGAAAAAATCAAAAGTATATTATGTGGGGGACTTATCTTGTAGCAACCCTGCTGATTCTGTACTGGCTAGCGCCGATTATCGCTGACCAGAAAATATCCCGTCTGATACAGGCAACTGTTTCAGGTATTCTTATCGGGGGCATCTATGCGCTCACAGGTCTGGGCATCGTCGTTGTGACGAAAGCCTCCGGTGTGTTTAACTTCGCGCATGGATTCATGATGGTTGTGGGTGGATTGTTATTCTGGACATTCTTCACCACCAATCAAATCAACGTGACATTTACCGCGACAATCATACTCGCCTTATTGACCTGTGCGATGTGGATGACCACTGTCATCGAAAAACCGCAGGGCGCATTCTGGGATAATATGAGCAAGTCGCTGATTGGTAAGATTCTAATCGGGACAGGTATTGCTCAACTAACACAACCTGTAAAGCTCGCTAAATTGATTGGTACAACCATTGTATTAGCCCTGGTGATGACAATTGGTGGTGATAGCTGGAAATGGATGCACGCGATTGTTGGTACAATCACAGGCAGTATTTTCCTCGGTTTGACCATTGAACGCTTCGCGATTCGTCCACTTGTGGGACAACCTCTTTTTGCGATGGTTTTGATGACACTGGCAGTAACCGAAATTCTACAGGGTTTCGTGCAATTTTCCTGGGGTCCACTGGAACGGACATTACCTGTATTTGATGTATTCAAAGATATGGGCATTCCCTCGCCGATTCGTCTGGATTATCGCCCCACCCTTGATGGCATAATTATCATTCGCACAGAGTTACTCATTGCCTTTATTCTGGCAATTGTAGCGGTTATCGGATTCATCATTTTCTTCCGCTATGCACAAACCGGACTTGCGATGCGTGCGGTCTCGGAAGATCAGCAACTGGCTCAATCTGTCGGTTTGCGTGTACGCGAGATTCTGGCGATTGTCTGGGCAATTGCGGCATTGCTGGCAGGTATGGCAGGTGTGCTGGCAGGTGGTGCTACCAGTATGACTCCGGCGGTCTCCTTCATTGCTTTACGTGCCTTCCCTGCGGTTTTGCTCGGTGGCTTAGAGTCGATTGAAGGTGTGCTCGTTGGTGGTATCGTCATCGGGCTGGTCGAACAATGGGCGACACTGTTATTCCCCGGAATGCAGGCAGGTCCTGAACTTGCTCCCTATGTTGTCTTGATGGTTGTCTTGATTATCCGTCCCGAAGGTTTATTCGGCGAAAAAATGATTGAACGAATTTAGGAGATTTACATGGCTGGTAATATCAGACCGGCAGGTGTTTTTGATACCTCATATGACGAGGATATGGCGATTTTTCGTACCCCTTTTTCTAAAGGATTCTGGGGGATTGCCTTCCTGTTACTGTTATTAGTACCAATTTTTGCTGCGATGCACCTTATCCCGCATTTCTGGGTGGGCATTGTTATGCGCCTGTGTATTACGGTTATTGCAGTGCAGGGGTTGAATATTCTGACCGGGTATACAGGTCAGTTGTCACTCGGACATTCGGCGTTTATCGCTGTCGGGGCATATACATCTGCTATTTTAGGACGTGAACTGGGCTTATCTTTCTTTGTGATATTGCCTATCTCGGCATTATTCACCGGGTTGGTGGGGTTGCTGTTCGGTTTGCCATCTTTGCGGGTGAAGGGTTTTTATCTGGCGATGGCAACACTGGCAGCACAATTCATTATCCCCTGGGTGATTGAATACCCCTTAGCAGAATGGACAAATGGTAATCGTCCCTTGAACGTTCCTGCACCTGTTATCGGACCTTTTAACGTGTATGCAAGTTATGGCGATGATGCGGCACTCTCTGCTGAGAACAGTATCTCACTTGATGCTGGAGATACGTATATTGTCGATTATGTATCAATTTTTGTGAGCAGTGAGGGTGAAGAACTACCCGAAATTTCTGTTGTGCAGGCGATACTGGATGATAATGGTAATGTGATTGCTGATGATGAACTACCCAATAGTCAGTTTACGATTATCGAAGGTGATGAGACGACCGAAATTCGATTCGTTGCCTCAAAAGAAGCCCTCTATACTGTAACGGCTCTACCAACAGACACATCGGGTGCTTCATATACGATGGAAGTAACGGCACGGAAGGCGCTGAGTTTTGCGGATGAAAATGCCTTTTACTACATCGCAATTCCATTAACTGTGCTGCTGGTGTTTGCCGGACACAATATCATCCGTACCCGTACCGGGCGGGCATTTATCTCCGTGCGGGATAATGACCTGGCAGCCGAATTGCTGGGCATCAATGTATTTACTTATAAACTGCGTGCGTTCTTCATAAGCGCTGTTTATGCTGGTGTTTCCGGTACATTGCTGGCATATGAAACCAATAGTCTATCGCTCGACTTTTTCTCCTTGCAACGCTCGGTAGAAATGCTGGCGATGGTGATTATCGGCGGAGCGGGCTTCCCTCTCGGGGCAGTATTTGGAACAGGCTTCTTCAACGTTTTCAATGATGTTTTGATCCCGAGATTGGGTCCATTCATCCGTGAAGGCTTGTTGTTCATGCTACCATCCGTTCCGGTGGAAAATATTTTTGCTGCTATCAATCCGGTGCTATTCGGGCTGGCTTTGATGATATTCCTCATTCTCGAACCCCGCGGTCTCGCCTACAGGTGGGAGATACTAAAAATCGCGTGGAAGATTCGACCTTATTCATATTAGCTATACAGGAGGTGTTATCGCAAAAAAATGATTTCGGTTATAATGATTTCGCAGTACCATAATATTTCACTTAATATAATGAAGAAAGGTTTATGAATGCGTAAATTAATTGTTTTGATGGTTTTCGCGCTACTGGCAGTTGTTATTTTGCCGGTTACAGCCCAGGATGATATGGAGATGGTTCCGTATCCCGGACAACATACAGAATGTGAACATGATCTGACAGGCGAAACTATCACTTTCTATCACTTCGGTGACTTAAGTGGTCCTCTCGGTGCAATCACCGGTCCGATTGTTGCAGCTTATGATGATGCAATGGCATATCACACAGAATACGGGACACTCTGTGGCGCAACAGTCAATTACGTTAACGAAGATACCGGTGGCGACCGCGAGCGTACACAGGCAGCATATGACCGTTTTACATCCGAATTCGATGTACAAATGCTCGGTCTGTATGCTTCCGATGATGCGGAACTGCTCTTCGACCAACTGGCAGAAGACGAAATTCCTGTTGTCATTTCCGCAGGTTCAGTACCCGGTCTGTATGGCGAAGATGGTCAATCACCCGGCTGGATTTACGCAACAAATCCGCTTTATGTGGATCAACTTGGCGATTTCTGTGAATACATGGTAGACAACCCTGATACATTTGCAGACCCTGTTATTGGCTACCTCGGCTGGCCCAACGCATTCGGTCAGGCAGCATTCACACCGGAAGCAACCGCTTACTGTGAATCACTCGGTGTTGGTTTTGTCGCTACACCGGAACTCTTCAATCCGGCAGAACCTGACATTATCGTCAACGTTCAGAATCTGACCGATGCTGGCGCAAATGTACTCTATGTTAACGCTCTGGGTCCAAATGGTCCTGGTAAAGTAGCACAGGCTATGGCTGACCTCGGTATCGAAAATGAAGTTCACCTCGCCGGTGTTAACTGGGTTATGGATACTGTTTCAACAGGTTTGACCAGCCAGGGTGCGGTTAACGCTGAAACAGGATTACCTGTCATTGATGGTATGTATGGTTCTGTGCCTTACTCATGGTGGACAGAAACTGACAGCCCGACTGTCCAGTTTATGACCCAGCAGGCAGACCTCAACGAACGCGCAGCAGCAGTTCGTGGTGTTACCTATATGCTGACATGGGGTAACATCGACCTCACCATCGAAGCATATATCCAGACAATCAACAGTGTTGGTGGTCTTGAAAATGTCACAGGTGCAGCACTCCGTGAAACAATGGACAACATTGATTATCAGGTTATGGGTGGCATGTACACAGCGAACTTCCAGGAAGGCGCTATCCGCGATGTGACTAATAACCGTATTGCTCAGATGCGTTTCGTCAATGCTACATTCGATGGTCTTGCAACATCGGCTGATGATGCCTTTGTCATTGAAGGCGCTGGCTTGTTCTTACCGACAATCGTTCCTGTAACAGAATGGGGAGACACCCCTGATTTACGTACAGGCGGTGCTGACGTTCCGATGGATGGCTAAAGTTATCCACTTAAGCTAAACCGGAGGCAACTGTAATGGTTGCCTCTTTTTGCAGGCATGAATTGCAGGATGACGATGGATTTTAAGTGATCGAATTTAAGATCTGCTGTGATAATGCAATTCAGAAAAATTTTGTTGATTAAAGGATTTTATTAATGGCTGTCGCTGAAAAAGAAAAACATAATTCTGTTGCCGTAGAACATACGCTAACCCTTAACAATATTGAAGTAACTTACAGTGGTGTGATTCTTGTTTTGCGCGGGGTTTCCCTGAAAGTTGAGCCGGGACAGGTCGTTTCACTGCTGGGTCCGAATGGTGCGGGAAAATCAACCACATTGAAAGCCATCAGTGGTTTGCTCAAGAGTGAAACGGGCGAAGTCACACGTGGCAATATCATGTGGGGCGATGAAATGCGTCTCGATAAGATGAGTGCCGAAGAAATTGTGCGTCAACAGGTGATTCAGGTTATTGAAGGGCGTCCACTCTTCCGGCATTTGACTGTCGAAGAAAATTTGCGGGTCGGTTCAATGACCTATAAAGGCGGCGCTGAATACAAGACTGATATCGAGCGGGTGTATCATTATTTTCCGCGACTGCGTGATATGCAAAAACGAATTAGCGGTTATTTATCCGGCGGTGAAGCACAGATGCTGGTAATTGGTCGGGCACTGATGGGACATCCGAATTTGTTGATGCTGGATGAACCGTCTCTCGGGCTTGCTCCTATGCTGGTTGAGGAAATCTTCGAAATTGTGAAGGACATCAACAAAGGCGAAGGGATGTCGCTACTCATCGTTGAGCAGAATGCACGGGTTGCACTGGCGATGGCAGATTATGGCTATGTGATGGAAAACGGGCGTATCGTGCTGGATGGTCCGGCGGAACAACTGCGCGAAAATGAAGACATCAAGGAATTCTACCTGGGCTTGAACCAGCTTGGAGAACGCAAAAGTTACCGTGAGGTCAAGCACTATAAACGGCGTAAACGCTGGCTGGGCTAGAAATAATTTTACGTCAAGTACAGTGTAAGGGCGCAATAATGAAGGTTAAAAATTAAACACGGAGTTCGTAGGGGCGGGTCGCTGTGCCCGCCCGTTGCTGAAAAGGCGGGAGCGCACAGAGGCACTCCCCTACATCCGGTTTGTTTTTTTGAACAGACCTTTAAGATTATTCTCCGTATTTATAATTTAAAGAACATTATTGCGCCTCTACTCATGAATATTAGAAACGAAAATTTGAGGAGGAAATCTTGAGCCATTTTGACGAGCGTGTGAGAGACTTAGTAGCTCATACTTATGAGAAAGCGCCTGCTATCAAGCAACAATTCGATGATGCAGGGGTATCGCCGCAGGATATTCAAAGCGCTGCTGATCTGGCAAAAATTCCGGTTATCAACAAAGATGAACTAGTTGAAATTCATAAGAATAACCCGCCCTTCGGTGGATTCCTGACAATTGATCCTGCTGATTTACCGCGTATCTATATTTCACCGGGTCCAATATTTGACCCGCAACCTCCGGCAGATGACCCCGAAGTCACGCTGGCGGCATTCCGTTATGTCGGATTCCAGCGTGGTGATCGCGTTTTGAATACATTTGCCTATCATCTCACTCCGGCAGGTTTGCTGCTTGATGAAGGTTTGCGTGGCTGTGGTGCAACTGTTTTGCCAACAGGACCCGGTAACACGGATTTACAGATTATGATGGCAACGTCATTGGGTGCAACAGGATTTGTCGGGCAGCCGAGCTATCTCATGACTATTTTAGATAAAGTCGAAAGCATGGGGATGAATGCTGATAGTTTCCCGATTAAGAAGGCATTGTTCTCGGCTGAACCGTATACTCCAGCACAGAAAGCCCGTTTTGAAGGCGAATGGGGTATGAAAACCACATCTGCTTATGGGACGGCTGACCTCGGTTTCATCGGCTATACACGCGATGGTATCGACGGATTTGTCCTGACGGAAAACGTATTACTGCAAATCTGTGACCCGCAGACAGGTGAACTCGTCCCCGATGGTGAACAGGGCGAAATTGTCGCGACGACATTCAACAAATCTTATCCACTAATTCGCTTCGGGACAGGTGATTTAGGTGCAATCAGCCCGGATTTGATTGATGGTAAGAATCAGCACCTGTTAGGCTTATTCGGACGTAGCGGGGGTGCGATTAAAGTACGTGGTATGTTCCTGCATCCGAATCAACTGAATGCGGTAAAAGGCATCATTCCTGAAATTGAGCGTGTCCAGGCGATTATCACACGTCCTGAAAATAAGGATGTGGTGACGATTAAGTTACAACTCAAAGATGGTGGTGAGTCAGAAGAAATTGCAAATAAAGTAACGGCTCTGGCGCAACAGGCAGCCCGTCTACGTATTGATGAGATTATCTTTGTGGATGAAATAGACAGCAGTGAACGCACGATTGTCGATGCACGGGATTGGGATTCATAAGCGCGGGAAAACAGAAAGATAGAACAAAAAAGGGCGTAGCAGAGTGCTATGCCCTTTTATATTTGCGTAGTTTCGAACAAAACAGAGAAGTTCACTCTGGAAAAGGCATGGCGTACCATGCCCCTTATCCTGTTTTGTTTTAGAGATAGCTCAGTCTTCTTCTACAGTGAGTTCAAACTCACCTTCGCCGTTGTCACCCCAGGAAGCAACTTCGACGATTACCATGCCATCTTCGTCAATGCTGAAGCCTTCAAGCTGTGAATCAGTGATTTCACCGAGTTCAATATCATCATTTTCGGCAAGCAGTTCCCCATCTTCATCATAGATGCGGAGATAGGTATCCATGCCATCAACACCTGTAATCGTGATGGTTACTTCTTGATCTTCTTCAAGTTCCAGTTCATATGCAATGCGTTCACCTAAAGCAAGTTCACCGGACACTTCATCGCCCACTTCAATTTCACCACCGTCTTCTACACTTGCTTCAAACGGAGCATCGCCAGTGGTCACGACGAGGGTGTATTCACCGGATTCAGAATCGTCATAGGTGGCAACTTCGAGAATCACTGTAAGGTCATCTTCGAGAGCAATATCAGGGAATCCTGAATTCAATGTTCCGGCGTAATCATCGTTTTCTACCAGCAATTGTTCGCCAGTTTCATCATAGATTCGGAGATAGGTATCGAGATCACCTGTGATATAGACGCTCACGGGGTCTGCCCCACCTTCAATCTCGAATGTGTATTGAATACGTTGTCCGGCTTCAATATCTCCCGTTATTTCTTCATCATAACCAACTTCACCAGCGTCTACGATGTCGAGAGCAGCAGTACCCGCAGTACCGGATAGGTAGTTAACGGCTGCATCAATTACAGGGTCACCCATGATGTATTCAACACCTGTGAGACCGAGTGTATCTTCATCAACAGGGACATAAACATCAGGTTCAACACCGCTACCTTCAATGTGAATGTTACCATCGGGGTCAACGCCGCGTGTGACAGTCAACTGAATTACGATACCTTCTGGCATGAAGAATTGATTGACTGCGCCACCGAGACCTGCCGAGGGGTATTGTCCCATAATGGTTGCGCGTTCTTCCAGGCTCATATTGAAGCTAAAGAATTCACAGGCACTACCACAGTTAGGTCCAACAAGTACAACAACATCGCCATCATAACGGAGGTCTTCCGGCGGCAGATACATGGTGTCTTCATAAGCTTCATCAATGATGAATTCGCCTGCGTCTTTATCGTAGAAGTAAGAATTACCTGTGACAAGCGGTTCCTGGAAGAAATAAGCTGCCATTTGATCAGCAAGCCAGCCGCTACCACCGCCGTTATTACGCATATCAATGATGATACCTTCAACGCCGTTTGCCTGTGCATCACGAATCATGCGTTCCCAGAGCAAAACAGTCAGGCGGCTATCATCAAAGAATGAACTAATCGTGACATAGAAGTAACCATCAACGAATTCCCATTCAACGGGAAGTTCAATGCCTGTTGTTGATACATTGAAGGATGAGAAGTTGAAGCTATCACGCTCTGCAATGGCTTCCAGTGTAACAGTTTCTTCGTCACCATCTGAATTGATGAATGTGACATCTACTTCGGTGCCAAGTTCAAAGCGAGTGACATAACGAAGTTGCTGTAAATAGAGTGTATGATCAGTGCTGAATGGTGCAGACCATGCAATCGCTTCCGATGCGGCTTCCTGAATAGGAACACCATCAAATGCGATAATTTCTGTACCCAACTCGATGCCAGCTTCGTCTGCGGGGCTGCCCGGCAGCAAATAATTCACGATTACACGACCATCAGTTAATTCACGGATAGCTATGCCGAGACCGCCGTCAGTTGCAGTGAAGAAATCATCCACAATCAGGTTGATTGCATTTGAGCCAACGTGTCCATCAGGGATTTCCCATGTGAAATATGTAATTGCACGGGCAAACATTTCGACAGACTCTTCTTCTTCAGCTTCTTCAAAGAGCGGGCGATATTCTTCTTCAAGCGCATCCCAATCAACATCTTTGAATTCGGTGAAGGAGTATTCATTACGGAATTTTTCAAGCATCGCATCGAATGCTTCTGTATAGCTCATGTCAGAGAAGTCATCAGCTTCCGCGCCTTCGCCTTCAATCAGGTCGATTGTGACTTCGCGGCTACGATCAAATGTGAATACTTCTGTGTCCATGTTCACGACAGTATAACCCTGCGGAACAATCACCAGAGGATCATCTTCTGTGAAGAGCATCGCATCATCACCGAAGCCGGATGGGAATGCCTGTCCTTCTTCCGGTGCATAAATCAAAACTGTACCACCGATGTATTCACGCAATGTTTCCTGTGACGAACTGGTTCGTGCGGAAGCATATGCTGTTGACCAGCCACCACCGAATAGATCGCGTTCTTGCAGGAAGCCATCGCCAAAGGTGTTATCCCAGTACGCAATCTGGAATACCATCACCCCGGTATCTTCTTCATCATCGTTATCTACATCATTGAGAGGTGCTTGCGGTTCAATGGGTAATGATAATGAATAAGTAAACGGGGAGGTAAAGAAATCAGAGGTAATCTGACCGAGTACCTGTGATTCTTCAGGGAAGAGATAATTTTCATCGCGGTTCACAAAACCGGTCTGATCTTCCAGAATCACAAGTGGTTCAGATACGCCTGCGGTGAAAAAAGCGTTGGTATAAGCGACTTCACCTGTGATGACAACCGGTCCACCTTCATCATTTTCGATGGGTGCGGGGTCAATATCTTCATCAAGTGCCGCAACAGCAATGCTTATGATAAACACAGCCAGTGCAACTAATAGTAAACGAAAGAAATTACGCATAAGTTTCTCCAAAATAAAATGTACCCGGACGCTATTTTAGCTTAAAACGTGTGGCGATACTATGAATAGCTTCATGAGAGTTATTTCTTTGAATTGATAATTTCTGTTACCTGAGAATCAAATTGCGATGATGCTTTCAGGGTATCTGCAATCTGCCGGAATTTGCCTACATCAGCCATGTAATCTTCTCCCAGGGCTTTCAGGAGACGGATACGTTCCAAAGTTGCTTTGCATTCCCAGTATGGTCTACCCGTGTTTTGAAGCGTGAGAATGTAATCATCTATGATTTGCAGTGCCGCCTGTAAATTACCCTGCACTTCCTGATATTCACTCATTGTGGTGAAATAGGTATGACCCTGCACCATCTTCAAGGTGCTGACACGGTAATTGACGAGGTCATGTGCTTTTTGAGCTTCGTCTACCTTGCCGAGATGATAAAGTGCGATCATCTCATACGATTTGAGACCAATCCATGCTGCTTCGTCTTTTTGTTCTCCGGCAAGTATTGCGCCCTGTTGTGCAAGTGACAGTAAATCTTCCCATGATTGATCTTCGTATGCAAATAGTGCCATTTGTTCATAGGCTTGAATGCGATAATGCGGCTCTTGATAGGTCATCGCAAAGAATTTTGCCGTTTGCTCACGGGCAGTCTTGTCTTCGCCAATAAATCTGTGATAGTCAATTAAACCACGATTGAGGCAGTAATGACAAGCCATATCGGGAGTGGTCATGTTGATTGTGAGGTCGAGGGCTTCTTTGATTTCAGGTGCGTAACCAACAGGGTCAATGCCTTTGTAGACCAGCAATAGATCATTTTGCACGCAGATATATTCGCGAAATTCACGATATTGTGGCTGGCGGGATTCAATTGCTGCTTCTACTGCCAGGCGATTAGCAGCATTGTAGTCTTTTTTCCAGGCGATGTTGACCTGAGTCTGCCAGTGGTCAGCGATTAAGCGCCATTCATAATTTTTTCGCTCAATTGCCTGTTCACGAATTTTTGTTAACATGCGAATTGCCTCATCGGGATCAGATTCGCGGGATTCCATTGCTTTTTGAAATTGGAAATATAGCTCAAAGTCAAAACCTGACATATGTGTCTCCGGTGTTATATGTATCTGACTTCATTATAGCTAGAATTTGAAGGTGTAAATGGGGAAAGAGGGATGAATCAAAAAGAGAGAGGCTATGTTGAGGAAGATAGAACAAGGTGTTTTACATCAGGTTGGCAACGGCCTACTCTCCCACA